>Ga0209533_1002340_pt1 | contig 17245 bp, 19 predicted proteins | sample COG_04_FD_184748 | JGI IMG/M metagenome (GOLD analysis project Ga0209533, IMG submission 184748) | Pelagic Microbial community sample from North Sea - COGITO 998_met_04 (SPAdes) (version 2) | ecosystem: Environmental > Aquatic > Marine > Neritic zone/Coastal water | place: Helgoland, sampling...
CAAAATTCGATGTAATTAAACCCGATCGCGCATTCACATAATCCACACAATTGTCATCAACATTTATCTCAAAACATCGAGCCATATTAACTCTGCCAGTGTCATCATCAGCATATTGCAAATAAAAACTCATCCCAAAATCATCATCACGATAATTTCTTGTCATGCCATAAGGTGTGTTATTCATGAAATTATATTCCGTTAAGTCAGTAGAACTACCCCAAAAAGAACCATAACGATAATATAATCCGTAATTACTAATTCCGATATACATAGGCGTATCAGCTCGAAAATAAAACCCCACAATATTATCATTTTCAATCAGTTTTTCTTTATCATCAAAATAATCCAAATTTTGAAAAGCTTTCTCGATCTGCTGGTCATATGATAAATATCCGTCTACATTTATTATTCTAACCATTATGTAATATAGACAAATAAAAAAATAATAATTGATTTTTTTTATTTGTCTATATTACATAATGACTACACAAGGGACATTAAAAACAAAATCTGTTACACTGAATGGATCAAATGGAGCTCCTAACGTAAATATGAAATCAGATGAAGATGGTTTTAAACTAAAGGTTGCTAATGATGTCACTTTAACAAGTAATTCTGTGATAACCGAAATCCCTAATATGGTTCAAATTGGTGATAAAGTTATAGGAAACAGTATCGACTTTGATCTGGAGTTTAGAGATGATGTTACAGAAGATCAGTACGACACATGGATAGATAGTGGAATCGAGCTTCCACATGATTATACATTTAATTCATTTATATTTGACGGTATAGCTAAAAATAAAGATGAATTACCTGCTTTATCAAATGTTATAACTTTTTTGGATATAACTCCTTATGATACTAATACACAAACATCTGCTTTCCTCACTGCATCAAAGCTTGTAGATGATTCTTCTTTTAAAGTTATTGACAATGAAGGTGCTGACGGAACTCCTGCAACCTTCTCTCTAGCATACAGTACTGATAGCAATATCAACGAGTTTCCTGGAATTCCTGTCCTACTTGATGATTCAGACAACAGTTATGGCATAACCCTTGGAATGAAAAATACTGAATTACTTAGTGAGTATGGACAAAATACAGATTCAAATAAACCACTTTACAATGGAGAAACTGCATCTCTTACATATACAAATGTATCTATAGCAGGACAGGTTGTTTCTTTCGATATCGACGTTTCAACTGAAAAAAATTATGATTTTTTAACTATATCCAAAACTGGTGAATCATTATCAGGAATAGTTCGAACATTAAGACAATATACACTGAACGTTGGAGAGAGTATTACATTTAGTTTTGCCAGAGACTTGGGCTGGACAGGTGCCTGGAATTATGTACGTATTGGTATCAATAGTATTGCACCTCTCCAAAAAACTCCTGTTATTGAGGCTCGAATTAAAAGTGAAATCGATTCTTTAAGGTTTTCCAACTTCCACTTTCATACAATAGGTCATCCTTTGTTTGAAGGTGTAGAGGTGAATGGACTAAAGCCGAAAACCTTCGAAAAAGGATCTAAATTTCAATACAAAGCAAGAAGACCAGAACTCTTAGGATCTAACTCGAAATGCTCAATAACCTTGAGACAAAAAGATATGTAATCATATTTTTTTCTGTATATATATTACTAATGGAACCTTCAAATGAAAATCTTGAAAAACTTATTCATGTAAAAAATAATAAAGATCTATCAGAATTTCGAAAAGACAGAGGCAAAGCTAAAAATATGAAAAGAAAATCTGCAAATAAAGCAGCATCAGTACAAAAAATAAACACAATACTAAGTTCGATAAAATTACCTGGTCTATTAGCTAATATTGAAAATGATAAAATAAGATCAGGACCAGTAAATCCTAAAATACGAAATTAATATTATGATAGAGAAATCAATGTGCAAAAGACCGATCCGATATAGCAGCACATCCAAAATACATTCGACTTCTTCAGATACACATTGGCGTCTCGCATCTGTGAGAGCTGCTTGTCTCTCTCTGCCAGCTTTGTCTGCAAATGACGATTTTCTTTATACAGCTCTACCATGAACCGGTTGTCATCCTGGCTGTAATCCTTCTGCATGGGCTCACACGAGCTTGAACTGTCCTCATCCGGGTTGCTGATGACTTCAAAATCCTTTTGTCCGGTCATTATAATTAATTTAATAACCAAACATTCTCTTAAGTTATTTATCATCTTCAATGGAAGTACTCATATGTTTGTAATAATTATTTTACAATCTAGAGCTTATAACATCCGATGTGAAAATATTGAAGTCGAATTGGACAGAATATTTTTCCATGAAATATTTCAAGAATGCTTTCAAGCACGGTAAAATTCTCTCATCATATCTGAAATATTCCTCCATTTCTTCAAGTGTACCATTCATATACGACATCCACTTGCGTCCTCCCTTTTCCGTCATTATTGTCCGTACTAGCTTGTGCTTCCTGTAAAGAACTTCCTCGTCCGCCAAGTACAGCTTGCCTCCCCCCATTATATCTAGCCAGAACCGTTTCTGCCCCCTGATATGGTATTCCAAATGCCCCGAATCTACAAATTCGTCCCGAAACCAATCCGAATTCTTGTCATTGAATATTTTTTCATAAAATCTCCTGATCAGAAGATGGATCATGTCCTCTCCAGCAATGCTGTACAATTGCCAAAAGTACAATGGCTTCGTCATGTTGTTCGATGCGGTCAGTGACATTATATCCTCGTTCTCGAAGGCATTGGTCGGCAGCTCGTTTCTCGTGATTAAGTGCTTTACATAATCTTTTCTGACTTTGTGCGTGAGATTTCCTAGAGTCGGTTCAAAGTTTGGATACTTCATTTATCGATATACTTTCCTATATATATTGTTTCCAGATTTTTCACTTAAACAACATTGTCAGCATATAATATAAAACATACATCGTCAAATATGAACTCATTCACGTACTACTTCAACCCGCTCTCGTTGTCTCTACAGTCTCTACAGTCTCTTCCATTTGATTCGTACTTTGCAAATCCAATTGCAATTGACACCCCCTCAACAAAGGCTCCAGGAGCCGCTAAACGATCTCGGAAAAACAAAGCACCGAAGTACCTACCAATAATCATGGAATCATCGACTTTGGAGTACAAGAGGAATAATACACGCAGCTCAAAGAACAAGAACAAGAACAAGAACAAGAACAAGAAACATTAGAACACGTCTGCAAACATTTGAACCCAAAAAAGCCCACATACTTTTATTTTGAGTATGTGGGCTTTTTTGCGTGTACTTATACTGGTTGGTGATCAGAATATATTTATATAATATTGTAAATACAATATGAAACTTACATTGTATATGATCCGCCATGGCTTATCATGCTGCAATATAATGCACCATAAAGATCTTAAGATGAGCGCATTCAACGTGTTTCGAAAAGATCCCCTCTTAACACATAAGGGCGTGGACCAATCAGAGAGGGCCGGTCAGTATATTAGACCTAGAATACCTCCGGTTGATATTGTTTTTTGCTCGGCATTGATTCGCTCCATCGAAACCGCGCAGCTCATGTTCCCTGATAATATTGTCCACGTGTGCCCCTACATCTGTGAAAAACGTCCTAGTCTGGAGAATTGCCCTTACTCTACTTCCTGCCAGCTTGCCCGGCTCCATAAACATTTCAAAGATCCTGACTCCGTTAAGTTTCCCTCTTCAGACACAAAAGGCCTGTCTGCATGCAACTTAAAGTTGTTTCTTGACTTTATTCTAGAAAACTACACACTTGACGATCAAGCTATAGCAGTCGTCACTCACTCCAATTTCATGGTTGACATTCTCAATTTAGATACACGCATGAACAATAATTCTGTCTTCAAGGTCGTTGTTGACACCGACAGCGGTTGTGTTTTAGAGCACAGCCGTGTCTTCTCCGGATACGAATTCCCCCATTCGGCTTCTCTTCATATGGGTGTCCGCTAATTATTTTTTCAATTTAAACGATGGATTATCCACGGTGGTGTTTCTCGATTGGTCCACTTGAACATCTTTTGCTTATCTTCGTTGTAGTACTTTTGATAGCTTGAAATTATCGACTCCTGCTTGTATTCATCCGGCATGGCCAACGCAAATGGTGTCATTGGCACTTCTTTTTCAATGTGTTCCGGTATGTGCCTACTCAGCACCTCCAGATGTCCAAGACACGAGTGCTGTTTGTTCCTCGGCCAGCGATGCATCTTCTCCCTACACAATGCCATCCCCAGATTCACTAGCCAGGTGTAGTTTGCCGCCGATTCTCTCACCCACTTGCTGCACGGATGATTTGTGTGCCCTTTCCCGCACTTGTACGTGTTGAAATTTACTTTCTGACCGGACCGCTCCATGTTCAACATCGTGCTGCTCGTTTTCAGTTCCGCTTCCAGCTTCTGCCTCCAGTTTTCTCTTCCGCATACAGACCAACACATATACAACAACTGCGTGGTCTCTAATATCATTTTTATCACATGCTTGTCGCAGTGCTGCTTGGCAGCATCTTCAGGCTCTAATGAAAGCACAAATATATTCATGTCTTTTCTTTATATGGTGTGGTGATGGTATTTAAGTGATTTCTAGCTATCTATCAGATTCTGTGTTGATAGTATTGCATCTTTGTTAGAATGTAACACGGCCTTCACAGTATTCCTACATCTCCCGAGATCCCGTGTGTTAATTCCTCCTCTGATTTCAACGTCCAATTTTCCATAGTTTACATCAATATCATCTAGAACGTCTGCAAAATTTTCGTTAGTATCGTTGTCAAACTCGTCACAACCCTTCTTTTGAATTAGACTGTGGACATTCTGAATTACCTGGTCCTGCACTTCTGTCGCCTGCTTGTCTTCAAATCCACTCTCTGTGTAAACTTGTGCAAATCCACTGTTCAGGCTCTTGAATAATACGTTCTGGTTCTCCGGATGTGCCGGATTTGCATGGATTAGCTTTGTGAATCGATCTACTATTCCACAAATGTCTGCATGTTCAATTGCCTTGCACTTATTTAGCTCTTTGATTAGTAATTTGGTTGTTATGTAATCCAGATTCTCACTGCCAAATGGATTCATTTCAATTTTTTGTATATTCATAACTATATTCATATTGTGATCTCCATTCACGTTTGTCGTATGATGCTGAACACTTTGCGCAGCTTCTTTACGATTCTTTAATACACGTTCTCTTAAGTCGGCCTCATATTCTATTTTTGATTTACAACCTTTTGTTTTGTGTTTTGATAATGATGATTGTTTAGTATACTTTTGTAAACAAAATCTACAAGTAAGATTATCACATTCATTTGATGCTATATTTAATTGTTTTTCATATATGCTTATATTATCAATTTTAGATTTACAAGATCGTAAATGTCTTGATAGATTATTACTTTGTGTAAAATATTTAGAGCAGTGCACACATTTATACTTACCTTTATTCTCCACAATTTTATCGTTCAATGTACTTATATCTATTTTAGTCAGTTCGAGCTCTTTCTGTGTTTCTTTCAAATTTTTATCTAGGAGTTCAACTTTATGCTCTATATTTGAATTTATCGTTATCATAACTTTTTTACATTTTGTTTTTCGTTGATAATGCCTTTGGAGTTTCCAGTTATGTGTAAAGTGTTTATCACAAATTTCACATTTGAATATACTTTGTGTCATTCTATAATTTAACATATATATTAATTTGTGTTGAAAAAATCATTTTTGAATGAAAATGATATACATATAAAATTTAATGAATAAAAATGATACACTTTTTTATATAATTTGTTGTTTTGGCTAAAAAATGAATATTTTATATTTTGATTACCAAACTTAAATTGTTCTGGCTAAAAAATGAATATTTTATGTTGTTTTTATATTATAATACATATACACTGGCTAAAAAATGAATATTTTATGTTGTTTTAATAATATAATCTATATTATCTGGCTAAAATTTGAATATTTTGTGTTGCTTTACAATATATATAATTATTTCAGTGGCTAAAAAGTGAATATCAGTGGCAAAAAAGTGAATATCAGTGGCAAAAAAGTGAATATTTTTGTTGTTTGTCTATTTTCTACTATATATTTACTATTATTTTCTTACCAACTTCTAAAATAATAAAAAAATATGTAATACAATAGTAAATATACTCACAAAGAATCGACACCAAAATATATAAATGAGGGCCATAGAAAAAAATTGAACAAAATATTCTTCTATAGGAATGTTATTTTTTCGGTAATAATGTTTGTTTTTACCAATTATACAGATTATTTCTTTCTCAAAAAAACTTGAAACAATATATACCTTCATATTATGTGTCTCATTGTGTTACCGTTCTTTATATTATTTCTTAAATGATTCAGTTTATTCTTCTGATTATATGCAAAAATCAGCGATAGTAAAACTATGATTACATTGCTTATTATCATAACTAACGCAAAATTATTACTACTTGTATTATCTGTCTTTTTTTCTAGATGCATTGAGGCAAGCGCTATGACAAATATCGCATACATGAATATAACGAAATACTTCGTCATTGGAAATTTATTTAAAGTCGTATTTTTATTCTTTTTTCCAATTCGATAGAACATATATATTCCAAATATTAGCATGAAGAGAATTTGTGAAGATAGTTGCCATCCTTCCGATATGTTCATTATAATATATATTATTTTTTGTTCGTTTTACGTTATTTTTAGGAACTCTAGGAGGTCTTTCTGTTTGTTTTTACGATTCAGAAACTCATTCCTTGCATCCACGAATATTAGCTTGGGATCCGATATGAATACTTCGAACAGTGATTCGAGAGGTGATCGGAGAGAGTGCTCTAGGTAGTACTCAACATCCACCTTCAGCTTGTTGTCAATTGCATACTGCGGATCCTCTGCCTTCTGATACTGCAGGTGCTTACGATCTCCTGTATCCAAGAATACGTATGGGACCCGGTCGCCAGATTTCGGTCCATATCCCTTCTCCCTATACTCCTGCTTCATCGCCACCGTCAAGTGGGGCTGGTTTTCATTCGCATACGCACTTGTCATTTTGAACGGCGCCTCAATCCCACATATTGTTGTCTTGTTTCTTGAGTCGTAATTGTATCCAATCTTCTTCAGACTCTTTGATACTACCAGATCAGGAATTGGAACCTCATACCGCAGTAGCTGCTTGGCCGCATCCTTCGCTATCTGGAATGCCGCCTCTGTGTCCAAATTATACATTATCATGTTCAGCGCATTCCTCGATGTTTCCTTCACGAAAGGACAGTTGTCCCTTCTGACTAACTGGATCCCTTTTGCATCTATGTAGTCCGACTTCTCCGGCTTCGTGTACATCAGCCCTGCATAGCGCTTCTTGCTGAATAGTAGGTACGGGAGATACACCTTTTCAAATTCTAGCTCGATTGGTGCCTTGAAGGTGGCCGAGATTCTATCAGCCGCCTCTACTCCCAGCTCAAATGACCGTTTGATTGCTTCCTGCCCCCGCAGTTCTCCTACGTTGAACTTCACCATCACCGAGTCCGTGTTGTGTACTATCAGCGAACCAATTCCTGCTTGGAAGTGATGATTCTCCGTGGTTAAATCATACACATACTTGTTTTCATACCCATACACCTTTGTTATAGAATTGACTCTATCGTTTGTTACTGTATACAGTCCCGTGGTGTGGAGATAGTAGGCCCCGTTTGCGTATGCCTCCACGCTCACCTGCTTTCCATTCGTCTTATGATACAGATACGCCTGGGCTGCCGACATCTTGTTATACGTTAGCTTCTCTATTACTACATCCGTCGGTTCTCTTTTGATTGTCGGAAAAGCGTGGAGCAGCTCTTCCTCTCCTAACAGGTCTTTTGGTTTGATGCATTCTCCGTTCTTCAGCACCAACGAGTGATCACTCGTGACATCAACGCATCCTTTCCCCGTGTTCACCCTAAAGATTTCCTTCTCCGGGGACAGTCTGTGTCTTATTACTCGCTCCAGCTTCGTCCAGCCCTTCTCCGAGTACACCTCTAGGTCGTCAGCCTCCGCTGTCTCCTTACCGTCCTTCTGCTCTCTGAACTCCTTGCTTATGTTTTCTATTTCCTGTATGAATACATTCTTACCCCGTCGCAGTAGGATCGGCGTGTCATGCGTCACCGAGTCTCCATACACTACGTCCGCTCCCGGATACCACTCCTCTACCTTGTTCTTCGTGTGCTCGATCATCCCTCTCCCTATGCTCGTTGTACACGATGCTACCGGCTTGCATGGCAGTAGCCCTAGATTTGCACCACAGAATCCATACATCGAGTTCATGCTCACTTTGAACGCCAGCTGCTTCCCATTATATACACTCTGCATGAAACTGTCTCCCCGCTGCTCCGCCAGTGCCATTTCCTTTTTCGCCGCCTTTCTGTTTGCCGCCAGTGTTCGTAGCATTTTCGGGAAAATTCCTTCGTTGTCTTGCGCGAACTTGTATTTCGTTGTCTCTATCGTTACCTCCTTGTACTCCACATTTTCTATATTCTCATACTTCTTGTCCATCACCAGCGTCGAGTGACACAGATTGTGCGCCCTCATTATTGTCGGATACAGACTCGCAAAATCTAGTCCTGTTATTGGAATCTCCATGTACGCTCCCTTCTTCGCTGTCAGCACCGTGGCTCCTTCGTACGGCTCTTGCGCCTCCTCTCCGGTTTTTATTAACGTCAGAACTAGCATGTTCTCTTTCCTCGTCTGGTACAGCAGCTGGCTAAATACCTTGATCCCCTGCCCCCTCTCTATTAGGAAACTCAGCGGAACCCACGTCGCCTTCGCCATCTCTACCATGTTCGGCACTATCGCCAGCTTATTGATCAGTGCCAGCGGCAGATCCGTGTCTTTCACACAATATACTCCGATTTCCCTTCGCTCCTCCGCTCCCTCCTTGTACTTCTTGAACATCTCTTTGTACGGCATATCTACCTTTTTGTCCTTCAGAAAATGCTCCGACACATTGTTCAGCGTGTAGCTTGTCAGCTTATGCTCCCGCTTCATTACCACCAGCAAATCCAGCTGAAACCTTCCCGGCGTCGGCACCATCTTGTAGTCTGTGTGTCCATACGCACTCGAACTAAACGATGATTCCTTCAGCTCACACGTGTGGTTTCGGAACTTCGACAGCTTGTAAAATGACTCCGCTCCCGTCATGTCCGCCCTCTTCAACATGTACCACAGATCAAATCCCCAGATATTGTACCCTATCAGTATGTCCGCGTCCTCATTCCTTATCGTCTCCGCCCACTTGTTCAGCAGATCCGCCTCCGTCTTACACTCTATCACTTCCACATTCTCTATAGGGTTGCATGTTCCAAATGACAACAGTTGCCGCTTGTACGGCTCACTTTCCCCATACCTCTGCAGCGTCGTCGCTACCTGTATCACCGGACAGTCCACTTCCGTGTCTTCCGGGTCCGGAAATGATCCGTCCGGACTGTACGTCTCTATATCAAACGAGGCCTGCACTAGTGGCGCTATCGATGGATTCGTGTCCGCCTTGATGTCTTTCCACTTCGCTGTGTACTCCTCGTCACTATACGTCTCCTTGAATGTCGCTTTCGCCTTTTCTATCTTCACCCATCCTGCAGTCTGGATGTCTTGCACGTGACAAAATCTCAACATCGGGTCTATGTTCGCCTCATACACTGTGAATTTCCTTGTCTCGTTCGGCATCCTCAACGGCTTCCTCAGCGTGTACATTACTTTTTTGAACGATCCGTGGTTGTAGAATATTATCCTCAAAAATCTAAACTCCTCCTTGTTTGTGAAGCCATAGAATTTTTGCCTCTTCACTACCGTCATTGATTTTATGCTTCCTCCGTTTTTGTACAGCGCTTTCCGCACAGCCGTCTTCAGGAACTCAATCTGCGAGTTCGTGTATAACTCCGGGATTTCCACAAAAAAATACGGATCAAAGAACGTCTTCACACATATTGACTTCCGGTCCGCGCTCCTTCCAAATATTGTGATGCGGTACCTCTGCATTGCCGTTTCCTCTTCCGAGTCGCTCCCAGACTCGTCATCTCCTGCCACGTCCTCTCCCAGAAGTGATACTATCTGAAAGTTTAACATGTTTCTCTATATACTCTTATCCCTTATTTATTGTTTAAGTGGATTACTTTACTGTTCATTTTTTTGTTCTTTCAATCTATATCAACACAAAAGTAATCGAATCTCAAGAGCAAAACCTTCATCCAATTCATATACAAACTAACTTAAACATTTGAATCTTCATCACAATATTAATCATTATGAAAGGTCCCGATATGCTCAAGCAGATGGAATCCTTTTTCAAGGAAAATCCTGATCAGTACAAGGAGTTTTTGAAAATCCAAAATCAAATTCAATCCAAGCAAGTTGAATCCCAGAAACAGAATATGACACCCAAAGAAAAAATGGACTCCGCGCGAAAATTACTCTTGACGCAACGCACCTCCAAGCACAGTCAAGCAATCACCGAGTCTCGAAAAAATGTTAAAGATGCTGAAGAGAAGTCGAAGCAAGACGCAATCCGCGAATTGTCTATTAAAAAACTTGAGGTTAAGAAAGCTAAACTTCAGCGGAAGTATGCTAAACAAAAGCAAAAGAAACTGAATGTTTCAATCCAAAATGAATTCGAATTGGTTGATGACATTTAATTCTTGTCTGTCTTTACTTACACCGAGAGTAGTCTTTGTACATGCTTGAAACAACCAAACCTCTGAATGAGGAAAAGTGGTTTAAAGAATACAGTGCAGGTATAATATATAGAACCATGGGATCCAATATTGAGGAAGTTGAAAATGCGAATCAGGTGCGAGCAACGATTGCTGAAATTAAGAAGGATATCAAGAGCAACAAGACGATGGCTGCAGATAAAAATGATCCCAATCATGTATCAAATACAATCAGTACGAATTGTAAGAACAAAATGACGGGTATCATGTATGACATTGAAAAAGGATCACCGAGCGAGGCTACATTGTTCCGGGTAATGCCGGCTGATGACACAAACAAAATGTACTTTGATTCAAAGGAAGAATACGAGCGTTGGAAGGAACAGAAGATGCGTGGGTAAAGAAAGACAGAACACATATAAAACTTGCCTGATGGTTAAAATGGCTAATGATATTCTTTAAGTACTTCTATTTAGTATATTGTTAAATGGTGGGATGCGCTATTTGAATTGTATGTAAAGTTACTGATATTTCTTCTTATTTTTAGATTTTTTGAGTTTGGCAAGAAAGAGTGTGAAATAATTTACAATCCAGAAGATATAAATGGTCTTCAAATTGGAAAAGTAGATGAGGAGTGTAATCTTCTTGCACATAAACTCGGTGGTGTGCTTGAGCTGATAGCCGCGCTTCCGGTAGTAGTCCCGGACACCGACGCCTGAAATAATAGCGATCTGACTATGATTCTGTTTGAAAGCTTCGTTTTCGGCAGCCGCAAGCAGAACTTTGCCGAACCCACGGTGCTGTATCTGTGATCTCTGACTTTTAGAATCGGAGACGGTCTGAAGAAATCCGTAAACATGAAGCTCTCTGACCAGTGCGGCACCCTTCAGCTCATTGAAAACGGAGTTATTTTGGATGCGTAAGCGAATAAATCCGTAAAGTGTACTGCCGGACATATTTCCGATGCTGATGAATGTTTCCTTCCCCCCACTTGAATCGTATTTCTCCTGTTTCAAACGCGGTGTCTCAATCTTTTTGTTCTTCACCTCGCGGCACCGAATGCACTTGCAGGTTATCCCGCACTTTTTAGCATAGTTCTGAAGCATCTGACGGAAATTGTTTCGAATGTACAGGCTAGAGTAGCCAACCACGTCGGGCCTCTCCTCGGGGAAGTCTCTCTGTATTCTGTTAAATCTGATGTACTCTTTGGAGTGTTGTTTTGCGACAAGACAGACGTCTAGCAGGACTTGACCTTTGTCGGTCTCTGCGTAAGGTTGCCACTGATTGGATTCTTTCCATTGGCGTATCTCTGTGAACTCCACATCAAGACACGGGTACAGCTTCAGATAGTCTGGAGAAAAGTCTTCGCATGTGAGGACCTTACGGATCATCTCCTTGTCACCATCTGGAGTAGCACCGGGAAGATCGGGCATAATATGGACATCAAGCTTGAAGCCGGCTTCTTTAATCAGACGTATAGCCTCCACACTCTGTTCGACGGTATGGCCTCTGTTAATTATCTGCAAGAGTCTGTTGTCCGTGTGCTGGACTCCGATCTGTATCCTGGTGCAGCCAAGATGACGGAAGCGCCGCAGCTCGTATTTGTTGATGTGGTCGGGTCGGGTTTCTAAACTGATCCCAATTATTTTTTTGTTTGCTCTCTCGTTTGTCACCTTCTCAAAGGCGATATCTTGGACTGGTCTGCGTTGTGAAAGATCGTTTGGAGGAGGGGAGTAAGTATTGGCAGCGTAAAATAGATCTCGGATGAATTCCTCCTGATAATCTCGTGGATAGCTGCTGAAAGTGCCGCCAAGAACAATAATCTCAATTTTGTCAAGAACGTGACCGTTTTTGTGGAGTGTGTTCATGCGGCTGTCGAACTGCTTGACAGCGTCGAACTGGCTCCGGTTGGCCCTCGCCACAGCCGGCTCTGTAGACAAGTAGCTTCTTGGCTGTCCTGGCTCTTTGGGACACATGTGGCAGTCGTTGGGGCAACTGAATTTATCCGGCCGCATCACCACAGTAACTACAAGGACTCCACTCCATGAGCGACATGCCTTGACCTGCCGCACAGTGTCCTCAATATCTTTAACGGACTTCATTCCCATATTTTACGGTCTGGATTATAGTAAATAATTAGACTGTCTCCTTTAAATAAAAATCTTACCAAATCTCTGAATCTTTAGGAAAAACACTTACTTTCCTGAACTCATTGCCATCCTGGTGCCTAATAAAAATTCAATTGCACCAACGACTACCACATGTGCAACATGGAGCTCCAAGAAGTGTCACAGGCCGCCGTAGCTCTCCCTCGCACTACCAATGTGCGCAAGTGCAACATGATGGAGCTGCAAGAAGTGGCAAGGGTCGCTGTTGCAGAATTGAGGCAGCTTCAAGCGAAGTAGCAGTAAAAGCTTTGGTAAATCAAACGATATTTAAAAAACATATGATTATATATATGGATATTAACATAATAGTTGCTTATTGTAAAAATAATGGTATTGGTCTAAATAATCAACTGCCATGGAATATCGTTGAAGATATGAAGAGATTTATGAAAATCACTAAAGGTAGTGGGAATAATGCCGTTATTATGGGTAGAAATACTCATGAAAGTATTGGTAAAGTTTTACCAGATCGCCTGAACATAGTTTTATCTACAACAAAAGTATTCACTGATTTAGAAACACACAAATCTTTAGAAGATGCATTAGAATCATGTAGAATGAATCATATATATGCAGTATATATAATCGGAGGACAAAGTATTTATGAGGAAGCTTTAAATAAAAAGCTTGTCCATAAAATTTATGCAACAGAAATAAATAGAGAATATAACTGTGATAGATTTTTTCCAGTTATACCAGAATCTCATGTTATCGACTCTGAAACTATAACGATTGATGGTAAAACCCAAATAGTTTACAAAACATTTGATGTAAATGTGATTCCTCGGGTATCTAGTGAATAAGCTTTACTATTACATATCCAGCATCTAATGTATCATTCGGAGTAATGCTCCGAAGGAATTTGAGCCTTCCGAAATCATTGTAGATCGATTTATCAGTATTGATATATAAAAGGTGATTTATAAACAGAGAAAGATCAACATCTTTCTCGATCCGTACGAGCATATTATACACATTGTAAATGTACGCCCTCATTTCAAATATACTGTATGCTGCTATAACCCTCTTTTAATTTCAGAACATTGTTTGTATTCGCATAAATATGTACCGTCTTTCCCTTTAGGTCGTTTCCTATTATTTTCAAATCCTTGTTTTTCAAGTTACCAAAGTTAAAAGCACCTGTCGGTTGTGTATTGTCTGGATCAAATGCAAATGAGTACATATATATGTTTGTGTTTGGGAGGGTCTTCCTGTTGTGAAAGTATGGCTGCAGCAGCCGGAAAAACGTTTCGTCATCTGATGTTTCTAGCTTTATGTTGTTCAGTCGGATCTCCATATTCTCAATCGGTACAAAGTTGTGAATGTCCTCAACTTCCTTGTCGTAACTGAACACTATGATGAGCTCCTTCACCGGCTTCGAGTAGTGGAGCTTGATTGTCTCGTTGTTTGAAGACAACACCTTCGTGATAGGCTTCTCTGTAAAATCATACAGATAGTCTATTTCAGTTGTGTTGAACATGCTCCTCTCGATTTTATCAATCTCTACATAGTCTATGTACATAGTGAGCTCTATCGGATCCGCCATATAGTATACTCATCACTTTTTTTACCAATTTACACCTAAAGAACAATACCTTTACATTATTAAAACACGTCTATCAGTATGGATCATTACAAGCACTGGGACGATCTCCGCAATATCTACCTCACTAACCTTCAGAACGGAATCGGGCACCGTCCCTCCATTCTTCAACTCCTTGAGAAAATCGAAATCCGATTGGAAAAACTAAAAAAATGATTTTTGGTACTGATCCTGTTCAGATTCAAGCTGATCTATGCATTCTAATTTCCTTCTCTATGTTCTTGGTCATATATGTTGTTGATAGCTTACGATCAGTTGGTTCTGTATCCATTTATTAATTTTGCACTCTTGCGCTGAGAAGCCAAGCGTAGTATCGCATTTGCTCTTCCTAGCCTCTTTATAAGGGTGAATACCGTCTCGTTACACTCTTTAAGCTCCTTCTGTAAGTCTTCTAAATTCTTTGTATTCCCTTTGCTTGTGCTGCGTTTTTTTGGTTTCCTGTGTCTGATCTCATTCTTCTCTTCATATTCCTTTCTCGGTACAGGCACCCGCTCTGATCTTCTTGGCATGCTGTTGGTGTTGGTTCTCATTTATATTATACCTAACAAAGTGTGGTTTTATAAATAATTCTTAAATATTTTGTAAAAATAATAATAAATATGCGTTTTTCAGCTATAGAGCGTCAGGCTATGTACTTAAAAGACTCAAGCATGACTTCCATCCAAACCGCGGCCGCCTCGTGCATCAAGAATGCCTGGAGACAGCACCGCGACATTGCCTTCTATAAGCAGAGCCTGCAGACTGCCTCCTCAAACATACTAACAATGCAGCCCAAAAAGGCTCTCAAGGACAGGGTCGGTTTCGAATACGAATGCCATCGAAAGCGTGTCTATGAGCACTTTGGGTTCTCCGCTGTCAAGGAGCAGGCTGACAACAATTTTAAAGCAGATTGGTACATCTACAAGAACGAGTCTCTGGTTGCCATCGAGGAGGATAAAGGCCACTACATGGACTCCTGCTTCCTCGATAGAGCAATCCTGTCTTTCGCAAAACAGATCAATATATGCAAGAAAAATAATAAAGATTGCCCGTTTCTTATTTTGAGCAGCTTCACCACATACAGACTTTATCAGAAAAAAATGAGGGAAAATTTTGAGGTGCTGAACCCAGATTTAGTAGATACCATGAAAGAAAAGCTGCTCTACAGCAGCATCTGTAAATCCGATAGACTCCGTCGTTCTTTGTGGTTTTCAGATTCAACTGACTCAAATTCATTAGATCCTTACTGTGATCATGCAGATACCCGCCTGATCCTCAATGATATTCTTATGATCAAGAGTCTGCACTCGGATTGATCATCTCTTCCGCTATTTCAAAATACTTCCGTTCCATCTCAATTCCTATAAAATTCCTCTTTAAATTTTTGCAAGCAACTCCCGTCGATCCAGAACCCATGCAGTTATCCAGTACCGTGTGCCCCTCATTGCTGTATGTCTTCAGCAGATACTCCAGTAGCTCAACCGGCTTTTGAGTTGGGTGTTTGGGCCTCTCCACCCGGTTGAATTTCAAAACTGTTGTTGGCAATCTCTTCCCATCACTCTTTGCTACATTCTCTTTGTGCTTCCCGTAGTTGCTTTGCTTATCTACTGCTTCCTGCTTGTTCCAACGTACATACGGTGTGGAGTACGTATACTGCGGATTGAAGACTGGCTGCTTTTTGTAAAATATACAGATGTCCTCATTTGTTTTCATTGGCTTCCTCTTCGCATTCAGAAAATCGCTGAATTTGTTCTTCTCCCATACTAGACAATATCTAAAGTATTTCATGTTGCTTGTTATCAGCAATGACGTGAAGGGTTGATTTCCAAATAGCACTATCGCCCCCTTATCTGTTATTATCCTGTTGTACTCTTTCCATAAATCCTCAAATGGTATCACTACATCCCATTTGTTTTTTGTCATTCCATACGGTAGATCACATAAAATCATGTCTACCGATTTGTCTCCCATCTCTTTCATCGTTTCTATACATTCCCCATGAATTAGAGTTACTTCACTCGGGTTTGTGTCTGTGTTTTCCTTATTCATTTTTACAGGCTATATATTATTATACAATTTATTTACTTAAGCTCCTCTCCTGTTTCAATTTCTTTTATCAGCTGCTGCGTCTGATGGATCTCCTCCTTCTTGGACATTAGCGCTCCCTTCACCGTGTTCCTATACGTCGACAGATTTCGGCTTGCGTCTGTCACAGTGTCCCTAAACAGCTCGCTATTAATGTTGTCATCTACCGCTTCTTCCATTTTTATCAAGTTCTTCTCTATTTTGTCTGGGATCTCTTTATCCTTCTTTATCTGCTCCTCACAGAACTCATTCTTCTTGTCAATCAGCAGCTTTCCTACCTTCTGTAAAATCTGATCCTCCATAACCAGCGCATTGGACTGCTCGAACTGCGTTCCGTTGAATATCTCGGCGAATGCACTGTTGTTCCCTTTGATCAGCACGTTGTGGTTCTCCGGATGAGCCGGGTGGGCGTGAATAAGCTGCGTGAAGGTCTTCACCGTCTCCGTGATATCCGTGAAGTCTTTACAGAGCTCGATTTGCTTGATAAGCATCTTGGTTGTGATATAGTCTAGATTCTCGCTCCCAAAAGCATTCATCGGCGGGAGGTATATGTTGTTATTATTGACCGTTGTGTTGTTGTTGTTGTTTCCATTGATAGCGATGGATGCGGCCACCTGCTTGCGATTTGCCAACACACGCTTCTCGAGCTCATGTTCATATTTCATTTTACCTCTACACATATCGGAGTTCATATGTCTTGAATATGATTGCTGTTTTGA
>Ga0209533_1002347_pt1 | contig 17199 bp, 14 predicted proteins | sample COG_04_FD_184748 | JGI IMG/M metagenome (GOLD analysis project Ga0209533, IMG submission 184748) | Pelagic Microbial community sample from North Sea - COGITO 998_met_04 (SPAdes) (version 2) | ecosystem: Environmental > Aquatic > Marine > Neritic zone/Coastal water | place: Helgoland, sampling...
TTGTATCTTTTTTGTAATTTAAAAATAATGGTGCTTGTTGTGTATATAAAAAATAATCAAGAGACATGAAAAATTGATTGTTTCTGGTGTCGAGGCCCATTATTTCTTGTAAATCAATTTTAGCTTTAATTTTAATGGGAAGACTTATAGAATCCAATTTTCTATCTAAATCGATGTAAGGATAAAATGAATCATTAGCGAAATAATCATTATAATATAATTTAGGTTTTATTTTTTTTGAAATATTATAGCTTTTTATGGCATTATTAATTTCATCCATTTCATAATAAATCTTTGATTTAAGTACATGAAAATCCTTATTTAATGGATTTATTTCAATGGCTATGTTTATTTTTTCTAATGCTATAATGGGCTGGTTAAGTATTTCCAAATAAATATTCGCTTGCATGTAGTAAGAGTTCTCAAGATAACCTGCATTGTCATACTCTCCATCACCATCTACATCCATTTTTTCATAATTATCAATACATTTTTGATAGTAATTAATAGTTTCAATATAATCTCCGTCAGTTGAGTCGGTACTAAAAGCTCTAATATTTCCTATTTGATTATATATATAATAAGATGGCTCAAACATGCCATTGAAATCAATATCAACTCCCAGTTCTAAAGCTTTTTCAAGCGCAAAGAATTGTTCTTTAACCGAGATTTGATCTGAATATCCTAAATTCATCCAACATGCGCCGCAGGAAGAATCTATTTCAATAGATTTTCTTAAATCCTCTAATGCTTTAGAATCATTTTTAAAGTTTCTTTTGTACAGTATTGATCTATATATATAGGCTTTTACATAACTTGGATTTAATTCAATTGCCAAATTATAGTCTTCTAACGCGCTATTGAATTTTTTTAATTCTATCCTTTTAAGTTGGGCTCTTTCAAAAAATATTTTACGGGCTAAATTAGAACTTGGATTGAGTTCAATAGCCATATCAAAATCTTTAAGTGCAGCTTCAAAATTATTTTCTTTAACTTTATTAAGGCCAGATTCTAGCAGTTCCTTTTGATTACTTAGGTCTTTATTTTTATCGCCTGACTGAGCGTTTAGGGTGCAATTAATAGTAAAAAAAATAATTAAAAATATTAAGCTAAAATTTCTCATAAAATTGTTGTTATTGATTTTTTAAAAAACAGTTTAGTATTATTTAATAAATCTGACTAAGCATAAAAGTTAACTAAATGTTGGCATGTCTGGGTAGGGAACAAATGCTTCCAGCATCAAAAATAAACTTGATTTTACCATTAAAGAAATAGTAATAACAATTGCAGCTGTTATCAAACTAACAGCTATATTATTATTTTTTATTTCTTTTAACTCATTTAGGTCTTTGGTCATAATTGTGAAGAGGTAAATTGCCAAAACATTAATAATCCAAATTATAAATATGCTAATTGATAAAAATAACCCAGAGTATTTTAAACCTTCGAAAACAACAGAGCCAGAAAAGTCAGGGTTCCTTTGGATTAGATCAATTGAATTAATTATAGGGTCTTTTATACCAGAAATTAAATAACCTACTGAAAATAAAATAGCGGAACATAGAATTCCATATGCAGTATTATCAATTTCAATTTTATGTTTTTTCCTTAAATATTTTTCAATTAACTTATAACTACTGTACAAGACAATTGTACCAACTATAATAGAAATAAGTAACTGTAAGATTGAGTTAAAAAAAAGATCCTCATTAAATTTCATAATTTTATTTTAAAGTTAATAATTATTTTAATGCTAAATGCCATTTACTAATATTCCAACTCTTTGGTGGTAATACCCCAACACTCCAGCCAGAATTAGTTGTTTCCCAAAAATAATATTTTTTGCCGTTAATTAATTTATATTTTCCATAGGCAGGTATATTAATTCCAATCATGGAGTGCGAATACAAATCACTATTTAAAATAGCGACATCGTACCCAAATCTTTTAAGAATTGTGTAAATCAGAACAGTTCTTGAATCACAATCTCCCTTTTTGAAATAGAAAAATTCTAAAGGAGTTAAAATATCGTGTCTTACATTACTGATGCAAGGAGTACCACTAATAATATCATTTTTATAAGCTGATGGTAAATCATCTCCGTTACAATTACCTTCAATATTATAAGAATAAGGTATGCTTTGTATTAATGAAACCACTACCTCTGCAAATCTATTTCGATTTAAATTATTGTCAATTTTAATTTTTTGCAATGTTGAATAAATTAAATCCAATTTATTACTGTCAAAATTATTTAAACTTGAATAAAGTTCTTTTTGTGAAAAAAGTATGATTTCTTCTTTATTTTCTTTTGATTTAATGTAATCTCCATATTTAAACTTAAAATCTCCATAATATGTTCTGTTATTATAATCATTCCATGAAATAGGTCTAGAAACCAATACATTATATTCTGGAGGGTCTTCAACAACGATTTCATCATTTTCTACTCTAGAAGTGTCTAATCCCTCAGAAAAAACAAACCATAGCCCTAGTAGGATTAATAAGATAAATACTGTAGATGCACTTCTAAATATTATTTTTAATAAATAAGTTGCAACTGATCTCAAAATATAAATCCCAACACCAAAAAGTAAAACAATTAATAATTTTTCTTTCAGTAAAATGGCGAGGCAAACAATAAGAAAACCATAAAAAAGAATGCTCAAACTAGGGAAAAAATTTCTTTCAGTTTTAGCTTTGATTTTTGAAGCCGTATCCTTAATTATTTCAAGGTTTTTTTTGGGTGGTTCTGGAGCTAACGAGGCCAATTCAACTTCTTCATTATAAACTAGTGAACCATATATTTTTCCTTTAATAATTCCTAAAGTGCTCTTCCCCTCCTTGATAACATCCTTAAATTGAATGTCGTAAATAATTACATCCTCAATGTCTTCTACAAAAACATGCTCAAAATCACCTTCTTTGTCATCAACAGTAATTTTAACATTTTCTAATTTTGATAAACGAAAAGAAATTGATTCATCAGAGATTACATCATAATAGTTGGTTTGTTTGGCATTATTTACTTTTCCATCAATAACATTGATATCATAATCATCAAATGAAGATAGGGTGTTGATTTCATTTGCATGATATCTTCCTTGAAAGGTACCATGAATAATAATTTTTTTTATAAGATTTATTTTCTCCAATTAATACTCTTTATTAAACCATTTGATTAAAGAACCTTTTTTTAAGTATTTAGTTTTATCAAGAGACTTAATCTTGTTAAAGGGCGGGTCTTGATATAAGTTTTGTCTTAATATTTTTTTACCGGTTGTTTCAAAGAATAATTCTTCTTGTTTTACTGAATATTTTTCCCAATTATTTTGAATAATGTAATTGTTACTATCTTCTTCAAACATGAAATAATTTTTAAAATTTTCATCATACATAATTAGGTAAACAGGAAAAAGAATAATTAATAAAATCAGAATTGAAAACAAATAGCTTTCCGGTATTTTGGAGTTTGCAATAGATATTTGCTTAAAGAAAAAATTTGAATTTGATATTTTTTGTTCTAAATCAAAAATTTGCTTTTGATCTTCTTGTAAAATAAAAATTATTTTTTCGTCCAATAATTTCTGATCCATAGAGTCAATTTTTAAATTATTTTTTTTTCTGAATTTTATTGTTAATTCATTTTCATATGTAAGCTTTTTGATATTTTCTATAGAAATTGATTTAAGTTGGTCTTCAAAATTGTCAACCAGTCCTTCTTTGTAATCATTTAAGTATGTCGATATGTTATTTTTAAAAACAAAAGTTTCTAAGGGCTCTGAGATGATGAAAAATATCATTAACAAAAGAATTGCTTTAACAATATAGTGCCCCAACATTTCTTTAAAATTTTCTTTTTTAATTTTTAAATTATTTGGGCTTGAAGTAACTATGATTAGTCTATATAAATTAACAATCAAAAGCGAAAAAAAAGCTGCTAAGATTATGCTTCCAAGTAAATTTTCAATTGTATTAATAAATACAATAAAAGTGGAAAAAAAACTTAATAGAATAACGAGCATAAAACCAAATGCAAACTTTTTAAAAGTCAAGTCAGCGACATGCTCTTTTTGAAGAATTATAGGATCAAATCCACATATATATATTAAAAACTGCTTTATCATGATTTATCGATAAAATCAGCTGGATTTTTGGATATATTTTTCTTTTCCTCATCTTTCCATTTATCAATAATAAAATCATTGAGTTCTGTCTGAGTTTGAGCGAGTTTGATTTTCTCTGCAAGCAATTTATTGGCTTGATGATGTATGACTAAATTTCGTTGTACACCCTCACGATCTTCGAAATAATCGTATTTAACCTCAATCCCAAGGTCAGCTCTTTGAAGTGCTTTAATGTTGTCCTCCAAATAATCATATGGACTTTTAATCAGCATCATTTTAAAGAATATAGGAGTGAGTTCAATTGCCATAAATAATAAAGTAATAAAAATAATAATCCAAGGAATGGCATCCTCATTTACATTCCCATCTTCATCTTTCCCTTTTGCTAACTCATCCACAATCTTAAGTCTTGCCATTAACCCATCTAAACTTTTTGCAGAGGTTTCAGCATCAGCAATTTCTTTTTGCATAATTGAATCTGTCTTAGAAAATTTTATGTCTTGGATTTTAATAGCTGCTAAGTTGATATTTCTTACCGAATCATATTCTCTTTTAGCTAGTTCAAGTTCTAGTTGTTTTAATTTTGCTACAGGTCCGTAGCCTTCGCCTCCAATACTTCCTGAACCATCCACTTCAATATTTAAGATGTCAAGTTTTTCTTGTCTTTTTGTTTCATATTTGTTAATATCTTCCCTTAGCCTTATTTTTTCTTCCTGTATTAGCTCTAAATCTCCCTCATATAATTTGGAAACTTCCTTTTTTTGTTTACCAACTTCTTTAATTCTCCTACTATTTAATTCTACTTCAATTTCTTGTTGAAACATTCGTAATTCAACAGGTTTAGAAATGGTGATTGCAATGATAATACCCATTAATATTCTTGGGATAGCAGTTTTAATTTCACTAAGAGTAATAGCTTCAGATCCATCCCCTTTCCCTGTACTGGCTACAATAAAACGATCAATATTAAAAATGATTAATCCCCAAATTAGTCCAAAGATCAATGAAAGTATAACAGCCAATGTTTGAGAGGAAGCTGCTTCAATTGTCGCTTCTGTACCTTGAGCTAAATTTGCAGCCTGCTGCCCAAAAATTATGTAAAATGCATATCCTCCTGCCAAAGCTGCCATAAGGCCAGTTGCTACAACAATACCTCCTAAACAAGCATATTTAATATGGTCTGAATAGGTGCTTCTCTCAAGTATGTATCGGTCAGCCCCTGCTGCCTTCCACATCATTTTCATTATTATACCTGGCTTGGGTGTTTTGTAATATGATTTATTCATGATCGTTAATTTTTAAATTAGAATAATTAATTTTTGGTTGTATTTGTTTTGACTTTACTAATAATTTATTTAATTTTATTCCATCAATAACTTTTAGGGTATTTATATTGGTTAAAGTCTCAATTGAATTCTTTTTACTTTTGAAATAGATTTTTTTAATTTTTTTTCTTTCAATTGTGAAATCTTTGTGTTTGTTTAATTCAATTATAATTTCTTCTTTTTCAATTTTTTTAAATCCAAAAGCATACAAAGTAACCTTCTTTAACCCTTTGGAAAGGTTTATTTCAATTTCATCATTCTTTTTGTACCATCCATTTTTCCAGGAATCAGTATGAATCTTTATGAACAATGCACCAGATGTTTCCCAGGAAACTTTGACGTTTGCACCGTGAATCAAATAATTTGAATGTATTTTAAAGTATGTTATCATAATCTAATTGAAAAAATCATCCTCACTTATTTGATCCCCCTGAGCTCCTCCTGTGGTATTATACGTGAATTTCATTGTTTTATTTATTAAAGTAAACGGCTGAGATTTATAATCCAAAAATGAAGCACTCCTTAAAAACCTGTTTTTAGGATTCAGATTTTTAATCCAGGAGTTTCCGTAATAGTCTTGTGTATAATAAGTGCCATTTGGAATGTTTTCCATTATTATAATCTCTCCTTTTCTTATAAACTGAGCCCTAACCCTAGGACCATCCCTTCTTCCACTTACGTATCTTCTAATTACAGCGACTACATCTTTCGTTCCTCTTGAATTATCAAGTCTTATTTTACCTAATCCATTATTCACGAAAACTCCTTTCCCAAATTCGTTGAAAAGAACAAATTCACCATTTTCTGGATAGCAACTGTTATTATACCTATCGCAACCCTCAGAATATTTTCGATCACAACTGTAGACAAAATCATCACATGCCTCAATTTCTATTTTTTCTTTTAATAAACCTCTATTAAAAAAACTAACGCCATTTTCATTGGTATCATTCAAATTAATAGATTTATCATAATCTTTCATTGCCTTTTTAAATTCGATACTGTATTTTTTATCTCCTTGGGCCGTATACGAATTTGCTCGATTATGTAATGCCAACCAATTTGTTTCATCTATTTCAATAATTTTAGAAAAATCACGAATTGCTTTATCATGCTTTTCAAGTTTTTGATGCAACAACCCTCTAGAATTGAAAGCCTCAATATAATTTCTATCTACGCGGATTGCTTTTTTATAAAAGCTAAAAGCCTTATCATATTCTGTATTTTTTTCAGCTTCTTGCGCTTTTAAATAATAACAGACAGCATTGTTACTACACTCATCGTAAAAACAGGCTTTGTAAATAAACAAAAACATTAAAAATAAAATTAGGAATTTGAGAATTCTCTTTAAATAAGGGAGTTTTATTTTTTTTACCCTAGACAATGCTTTCTGTCTTTTTAAAAAATTATTCGCCTTATTTTTTTTGTTTTTGACTTCTATTGACTGCTCTAAAAATTTTCTTTGATTCTCTAATTGAGCTTCCGGTTTGGCATTTGTTTTCGAGCTGATTACTTCAGAAACTTTAATTCGTTTACTAGCTGAAGATTCTGGAATTAAATTAAGGTCATCTTTTGATTTATCAAAATTCCAATCACTTGATAACCCTCCACCAGGATATAGATTTATTCTGTAATGAACGTTCCCTTTGGACAACTGTAATTGAAATTTTCCATCCACAATAAATTCAAGAACCTCATCAGGATTTTCTTCGAAAAAACCGCTAATGCTTTTATTATTTATTTTTAATGTTTTATCATTAGGATTATGATTCAAAACAATCTGATCAAACTTATCCTTTGCTTTATCAAGGTCTGTTAGAAAAGAGACGATGACATTGGCTTTATTTGAAACAGCATAGAATCTTCCGTCGGGTACGCCTCCTTCACCAGGATTGTATATAGGCGAATTCAAGCCTTTGATAAGTAGATTTATTTTATCTGAAAGTGGATGAATACCTCTTTCTAGTTGAGTCCCATCTAATGCAATTTGAGCTTGAGGTAGCGCATTAATTCTAATGCATGATTGTTTAGGAAGATATCCAATACTAAATATTTTTCCGCCATGAAAATACTCCCATTCATCGGTTTTATAATTGTCAATTAAATCGAAATTATTCTTTCCTCCATTATCAGAAATAACTCGATCTATGATTCTTTTACCTATGCCATAGGTTGAAACTGGAATTATAATATTTTCATCATCATTTTCATTGAAAAAGAGCGGTGTATTATTGAATTTTGATAAGTTTTTATTTTCTGCAGTTGTTGAATTTCCATCAAATATTTTATCAATTCCCCTTACCCATTTTGGAGATTCAATAACGGTTGCTAATTTAGTATCTCTTAATACCAAGTTTTCTTCTGAAAATGTTTCTTCATTGGTGATGATAAGAATACTTTGCCCTTTTATCTCTGCATCTTCAATTTTAAATCCATTCCCTTTCCAGAAGTTTATATTTGAGTTTGTTTTGAATACTTCCGATGCTTTTAAATTGTTTGCTTCAATTAATTTTTTTAAAATTTTAGTTTTTTCTGTAGATTTGACACTTCGAAAAATCATAGCCATATTACCTTGTCCAAAATACCAATTCTCATCAATGTTTTGTGTCAAATACTTCAAAGGTTTGGTCTCATTTAAGATTTTATCATAGACAACATCTTTAAAAATAATGCCCTTGAGGTTTGGGTATATGGACCGAAGCGTTATCTCAACACCAAACTGATTAATTAAATCATCCATTTGTAGTTATTTAACATCTTAAAAATATTTTATATTCATGGAAAATCCATGAATTTTTGGTTTTATAATTTTAGTATTAAAACTGTATAATAAATTAAAATTATCCAAATCAGAACAGAACATGGCAGATACAAAAGGCATTTAACCGCCACTACCCCATATTGGCCCAGAGTGGCTGCCAAACCCTGGAGTAACGATATAACCATTATCTTTAGCTATTTGAGTAGCTCTATCTTCTATAGTTTTACTTCCACAGTTAAGATAATCAACACACATGGTAGTGCTGAAATTGTAACGCAATGCTTTTAGAAGTATCTCTTCAGAACCTGACTGACCAAGTCTAATGTAAAATGGATAGTTCCTTGCAATTGTCCTTACTCCATTTTTATTAATTGCAGATGTTAGACTTGTTAAAGCGTTTGGATGGTACTCGATCATTTTAACCAAAACATCACCAGCTGCAAACCTAATTGACTGTTTATTGCTTCGCATTTTACGTTTCATTATGCTTATTGCGGGCTGGCCTATTCTAGCTAGTAACTCAATTGCATTTTTATCGTCTTCTATAAGGTTGCTCAAATGATTTAATACTTTTTGATCGAAAATATTAATAGCATTTAATAATTCTTTGGAGCTTTTATTACCCTTCCATTCCTCAATTAATTTAAGCATAGCGTCAGACCCATGCTTTAGAGCAGAATTTGCTAAAACAGTTTGAAACTCTTTATCCGTATTATTTAAGTTTAAACCATATAAAATAAATTCTATTTTTTCATCATTACTTAAGTTATGATCAATATTAGGGTCCGTAATATATGATAAACAGATTTCTCTTTTAGAATTTTTAATTCCTGAATATCTACTTATAATTCCCTGGAGAGCCCATCTTACTCTTCGTTCTGTGGCAATAGCTATAAAATCGATAGTCCCGTCAGGCTTAATAGTTTGTTTTGGATGCAAGTCTATTAATAATTTGGAGGCTTTTACATCAAGAGAATCTGCTAGAGAATATGCAATTTCATTTATTTCTTCTTTTTCAGATGTTCTAATAATCTCGTCAACCTGATCTTCAATGTTGTTAGACCCACATGATGTTAGTATTAAAATTAAAAAAAAACTATAATATATTTTCATTTTAAGTGGGTTTAGTTTGTGTTTAGATCTTTAATATAATTTATATTTGTTTATTCTACATTATCTAAAGTGCTTCGTATTTAGTTTGTAAATATGAAGTATTTTCAAAATAATCAAACTCTTTACTTTTCCAATTTTAGAGAAGGCTTTGTGTTTTGATAGGTTCTTTTGTATTATTTTTTGGCCTGAATTAGAGGGTATGCCAATTACTCGAAATGGGTTTTTAGAAAGATGCAATAATGTTTTTTTTTTAAAAATAGATTAATTAACTTAAAAAAGCAAGTTATCAATAAATTATATTCAAATGGTTATTTTTTTTGTGTGTGATTATGAACGTACTTTTAGGGATAAATAGTATTTAAAAACTTCTTTTTAATTACTTTTTTAAATCCTTTTTAGCTGAATTTACATTGCCTTTCTTTAACATTTTTTTTAAAATTAATTTGCTAAAATTAATACTTTACACTGAATTCATATTTCAGTGTAATATTTTTTTACTTAAATAAGACTTTTTTATCATCTGCAAGGACTTTTGTATTTTAATTTTAGATCCTTAAGAAACGAGTATTCGCTGAGATGTTTAGAGAATTTGACAATCACAGAAGCGGGGAATCCCTTTAGAAATTAATTAGTAAAAGAAAAGTGATGAGCTTAATACGAACTTCCCAATTCCTGTTTTTTTGAAACGAGTTTGTGAAATAGATGGTTTCTTACTTTTGACTACAAGCTTAATTAAATAGTAGTTTTTGTGTTTAGTTGAAAATTTTTAGTATTGAAGATAAGTTTTTTTAAATTACTTGCTTTTTTTCCTTGTGAATAAAATTAATATTGCAATTTGAGTTATAAAGGTAAGTGTCTTTGATCCTATTATATATTATGGGAGCTTTCAATTCACTTCTCATAAAATAAATGTAATTGTAAATTGTTCTCTCTGATACATTTAATTTATAAGCCAGTTCTTTTGGTTTTCCTGTTGATGCTGTTGAAATTTTAGAATGGATTTTTTTAATAATTAGTATGTTCATAAATTTTTTAAAATTAAGTTTCAAGAATTAGTAGTTTGTACTGAAGCAATATTTCAGTTTATTTTTTTTAATTAGTTCAAAAAAAAATATTTAACGATTTTTAATTTTTAGTAAAAAGAACCAATTAGTTGTATTATATTTGGAAAATTCTAGGAAAATAGAAGGAAATTTTTTTCCATATCTTTTCACAATACATCGAAGGAATATTTAAAAATTATTTTTCATGCATAAAGAGGTTGTTCTTAAAACATTTAAAAAAGCAAAAAGAGAAATTTCAGGGAAAACTTCCAAAACACAAATATCTGAGCATATTTCATCCGTTTTGTTAAATGATTTTAAAATTCAGGTAAGCGGAAGAACTCTCCGGAATTTATATGATGAAGCAATCAATGTTTCTGAAAAAAAAGACATCTCTATAAATTCGATTTATATTAATGAGCTATGTAGGTATTTAGGATATAATGATTATAATTATTTTATCAAAGAGTCTACTTTAGAATCTAATAACAATGTAATTTTATATATGAAAAAGCATTGGGTTATTATTTTAATTTGTTTCGTTGCTCTATCATCTTCAATTGGCTTTGTAAACTATAACCCTGAGCGTTGGATGATTTGGGATGGTGATAAATATGTGGAAGTTGATTTTGATTCAAAAAAGTATTCATTAAATCAGCTAAAATTATTAGATAAAGAAATGATTAATAATTTTTATAAAACGACTCCAAATTGTGAAACTTCTTTTTTTACCGAAGACGGAATAGAGAAATTATGGTATAGTAAAAATAAAAATGGAGATTTAGAATGTTATTCCTCATTAGGAAGGCACCCAAAAACTGGTAAAACTTTAAAGCCAATTACCCGATATATGATTAAGAAATATATTTGCAATAGCTACTAGTTCTGAAGAAAAATCAATTTTAAATAGCTTATAAAACCAGCCCCAAATAGTTCGATTTTACGCCCCTTAGTTCCAAGATTAAGTGATGTCTGACTTAAAATTAGATTATTTAACTATAAAAAGACAAGAATTTGTCGACAATCTAACTCAGTACAATACAGACACTAAAAACTTTGTAAAGAAAAAGTTAGCTACTGCGACTAGAAAGAAAAAGAATAAATCTACCGCTACTTGGTTATCTTGTCCATTCTTAATAGTTGGTTGTTTAGGTTTTCATAAATTTTATTTAAACCAAATAGGTTACGGGATACTATATTTAATGCTATCTATCTCTTTAGCTCCATTTCTTGCACTTATAAATTTTATTCAGTTCCTAGTGATGTCTGAGGAGAAATTTGATAACAAGTATAATAATGAATATGCCTACTATAGTCAATTCATCTTTGCAAGTGATTCAGAATAATTTAAACTACTAGGAAAATAGTAGATTTCAGATATAATTAATTTCATAAAACACAATTCCTTCACCTCAACTACTTATAAAATACTACCCAATCGAATATAATGAACTAGTTAAAAAAAAACTTTAAACTTCTTTAAAGCACTGATAATAAGGGATTAAACTCTACAAGTAAATACAATGAAATTTATTTATTGAATCTATAAGATATGGTAACTCTAAAGAGAAAGAACTTGAATGAGTAGAATGAGTAGAGTTTTTGTTTTCCTAAAGTATAGTAAGTGTTAAAACTTCAATGTTATTTATATCCTCTTATATATATTATATAATAGACGCATACCACCTCCAACCTTAAAGACATTGGGTTTGTTGGTCGGAAAATAAAGATAATTGAGTCTTTTTTCTGAAATTTCCGACTTTTTCAGGTTTGATTTCAACTATCTTTTTTTCTATTTTAGACTCAATATTAAACCATCCCTTTTGACCTAAATACTCAAAATCATTTAGAAATGATAAGTCTTGGGTATTATTAAAAAGCATTAATTCATCGTGCTTACGAATACAGCCATCATTCAAATTCATATCGATTAAATTTTTAACCTCTTCCATTATTTTCTTTTCGTGCCAAGTTAAATAATTAAAGAAATCCCCTCTATACATGCACTCAAAGTAGTTGTCTATTAACCAATTAATTACCTTATCATCAAAGCCATAGCGTCTAAAACTTCTTTTAGCCTCGTGTTTTTGATTTTTTTTGTCTGTACCTTTTTTTGGGTCGTAGAAAAAATTATTAAGAAATATATTTATACATTTTTTGTTTTTTTTGTTTTCACCATAAAAATTTTCTGGTAATTCCAACCCATTTAAAGCATAAATTATTCTACTAAAAGCGGTTCTTAAATCAATTTGTGTAAACGTTATACCCATTTCAGTGCATACATCTTGAATTAAATATGTAGGACATTGAACGATGTTGGAATATTGTCTATTTCCAGCAATAGCATAGGGTTCTTTTATTCTCTTATTTATAAATAAGACTATTAATTTTCGGATTTTAGTATCTAATGAATCTTTGAATTTTTGTAGGGCTTTATCTCGTTGACCTTTGTTATTAGAGTCGTTTTTAGACCATTTATTGTATTGAACTATTGCTTTCTTTCTAATTACATCAATTGTGTTATAATCATCTTTATTTAGAGCTAGATTCAACATTTTAAGTCCTTTTAATTCTCTGTCCAAATAAATATAATTCCCATCATAATTTTTATTCCTGAAATAGGTATCTGTTCTTTTTATAAAATCTCTTGGTTTATAACATCGGGAACAATCAAGCCTATAATCGTCACCAAATAAATCCTTGTCCTTAATCAAATCTTTATTGCGTAATAGATTTTCAACTTTTGTTACGGTTTTTATTTTTGGATAGGCAAATTGAGCAGGAGCTTCATTTAGGTTTTCTATGGATAGTTTTCTAACATCCAAAAAGTCTTGAAATTTAGTAAAACCAGCATCGTAAAGTTTAGCTTCTTCGAGTAAATTTATAGCTGTGCAATCTTTTTTTATACTCCAAAACCCTGTTTCATTATTACATTTAAAATTTACGTACGGATGAAAGTCTTTATATATCTTTTTCATTTTATTTTCAGTTGATTTTGAGTCATCTGAAATAAATCCATCAATTGATTTATTAGTGATTTTAGACTCCCTTAAATTAGTTCCCTCACTTCTGCAATATTCAATGTATAAAGTCCCTTCTCGAGGTCTGTTAATAGCTTGATATAAATTACTGATGTAAAATGTTTCAAAACCTCGACCTCTACTTTCAAAAAAGAAAACATTCCAATCCTTACCCATTAAATCCATTCCTTCAAAACTCCTACTGCTACCAATTACCAAGTTACTATCCTCATTATAAATGATTTTTACTTTATCTACTAAGCTCATATACATATTATCGCCAATAATGAAGTTAGCTTCAATTTCTCGATTTCTTGCGTTTCTTAAATTGTAAATTATATTCCAATCATTTGTAGCTACGTAAATTTTTTTATCTTTTTTAATTAGTTCTTTAATCCTATTTATGGTTGCTACTTTATTCCCTGTAAAATGTATTGTTTTAGGTTGAATATCGGAATTAATAATTCGAATATCGACAGGAGAATATTTGTTTGGAGTAGCGGTAACAGATACAACTGCACTTTTTTCAAGGAATGGAGTAATTAAATCATAAAAACCTCTTAATCTATACCGATATGAGGCGCCTTGCTCAATTGTATGAGCTTCATCTATTAATATAGACCCTATTGATTCTCTGCGCTCTAACAACAGCTTATACTGAATATTAAAGGTATCTGCTACAAACATTAAAATATCTCCAGGGGCATCGAATACATCAATGCCTTCGCTATAATGAAAAGTTATGCGATTCTTTGTATCAATTTCACCCCGTTTGAAAGCATTTTCTTTAGATATGATTACGGCTTTATTTGGTACAATAATTATATTATGTTTTCCTTTAGGAGGCGGTAACATTAAAAAAGCGGTGCTAAAACCATTTCCACAGACTACTTTATCGACAACATTATGTATGCCAATTTCAAAACATTGTTTTAAAGTGTCTTGAGAAATATATTTGTCGATATTTAGTAGTTCCCTTGTCAAACCTCTTCATTAAAGAGGGCTTTGAAGTATCAAAATTTTCGTATATTTATACTGCTAAAGGTATATAAAGGCTATATTGAGATTTTGAAACTCTTATAGCCTTTTATTTATTTAACGGTTTTAAACTCTCTAATAATTCCGCCTTTTTGTAGTATCTGCGGTTTCCAATTCCATAAGCAATTACTTTGCCTTTGTTGGTCCAATGCCATAGCGTACTGCTATCGATTTGAAGAAATTTGCAAGTTTCTGTTCGTGTTAGCAACTCATCAGGATTGTGAGTTTGTAAAGTTTTTTTAAAGTCTTCTAATTGACTTTTAACGCCATCCTTGATTAACTCAGTTAACCTTTCTGGACTTAGATTTTGTAATAAAATTTGATACTCCATTTACTTATAAAATTTAAAATTATAAGCAAATATTGGTTTGAGATTGACCTTTGGTTCGGTAGGTTTGGACCTATTTAAAGGTTAATTGAAGGTTGGTTTTGTATTGTTCGTAATCTTTTAACCTTTGTTGATTTGGTCTACTATCGAAATATTGTTTTTTTAATTCCATTATTGCTCCATCAAAAAATTCTGAGTTTAACCAATTAATGTAATGTTTTAATTCAATAGTATTCTGAAAGCAATTATCTTTTTTCATTAACTCATAAATTACTCTTAAGTCAGTCTTACAGGTTACATCTATATTTTTATTTTGATAATATTTAAACCATAATAAAAAGGTGTTGCCTTTAAAAATGTTGTTATGCAATTCCTTTTTATCTTCATCAAGTTCTTTAGTTTCTTTTTGTTGAGGTTGTTTGGTTGTGTTGATTAAATCCTTTTCATTTTTTAGAATTTCTAGAATAATACTTAGAACATACTCCATTTGAGAATAACTAAGAGTGCCTCTAAACTGGCTATTTGTAATATGCATTAAGTTTAAGGGTAACATATCAGGTATTATAGTTTTAATTTCTTTTTCAATTTCTTTTGTATCTTCGTTTTTAGCTTTTTTTAGGCTTAAAACATTATAGAGTTCATTCTTGCTTTCATTGAATTTCTCTTTGCATTTAACCTGTAAGTCAATTGTAACATTTGTAAGTTTCGTGTAAAATTCAATTTTTGTTATAAAATTATCCCTTTCTTCAATTTTTTGATTTCGTATTAAATAACGTTTTAAAGTATCAGGGTTTTTAGAATATCCTGATAAAATTAAGTTTAAATAGTTTGTAGTACTCATAGCAGTTTTTTTTATGTAAGAAATGTACGAAATGCACCTCAAAAAACAACTTTATTTTTTTACTTAAAATATTTAGTTATTTCAAGAGCTAAATCTTTATTGCTTTTACCTATGTAATTTAAGAACATTGATTCAGTGCTATGCCCTGTAGCATAGATTAAATAAGTAGTTGGAATTTTTCCATAAAAATTAGTAGCAAAACTACGTCTGCCAATATGCGAGGTAACCAAATCATATTTTTTATAAGTTCCTGATTGTTTTCTGTAAACCTTACTGTCTTTTTCGGTTTCAACTAATTTACTTCCTTTAGTTAGTTCGTTAATTTTTGCAAGTCCACAAACGGTTTTTATGAAGTCATTATACTTTTGGTCTGAAATCCTATAAGGAAATTTGCCATTTCTTTTTTTGAGTATTTCTAAAACTTTTGGATGCAAAGGTACTGTCATATTTTTACCAGTTTTCATTTGAGTAAATTCAATAAGGTGTTCGCCTTCTTCAATACGTATTTGCTCATCTGTAAACTTCATAAAATCTGAAATTCTTTGCCCAGTATAACAGCTAATGATTAACCAATCTTTTGCATTGTTTAAACTATCCGTTAATTCGTTTTTACTGATATTCTCTATTTTGGTTAAGTCATCAAAAGTTAAATATATTTTTTCAACTTTTACTTTTTCTAAACGTAAGCTGTCTAATTGGTGGTGTGTTTTTAAACCTAAAAAACGAGCGTGTTTACAAAAGGTTTTAATATTTGCTAATTCTCTTTGTATTGTATTTTGAGAATATAACTCCCCTTTACAGTAGCTTACAAATTCATTTTTAAAATTATCGTTTACATCAGCAATTGATATTTTCTTTTTTCTAAAATTCTCAAATCTTTGTAATTTATTTTTTAAAACTTTCAACTTATTTTTAGAACTTTTTTTTATTTCGTATTTTCTATATTCAATATAAAAATCAATATAATTTATTAAATCAGTTGGCGTGTTTTTTACTTGTTGAGGTGGATTGTAATAATAATCAATTTGAGTTTGTAACCAGTCTTTATTTATGTTATCAGCATTTACAGAATTGAAAGCCTTTAAAACGTGGTTTTCTATTTTATTGAGTTGGTTATTGATTTCTGTTTGTTGATTTGTGATATCAATATCTTTAGATTTCTTTTTGTGCTGTTTGCTCCAGTAGATTTTTGAAACCTCTACTTTGGTTTTTGCTCCGAAAACATAGTCTTTAGCATTATGTCTAAATAGTAATCTTACATTTAAGTTTGATGTTTTTTTAGTTGAACGATATAAAAAGTTAATTGAAGCCATTGTATCATAGTTTTATAATACAAATATAATATTATTGTACGGTATTTGTACGATAAAACACAAATTAGTTAAAACTACATCAATCTAAATAAAAAGCAATATATTTGAAAACTCTTTACTATATTGATTTTTAATAGATATTTTCAATAAAATAGAGGTTTTAAAATTTTAATAATTTTCATATATAGTACTCCCTCATTGCCCACATCAATCAAAATCCTGATGAATTTTTCATCAGGATTTTTTATTTTAAAAAATTTGAAGCTTGCTTCAGAATTTTTGAAAATAAA
>Ga0209533_1002350_pt1 | contig 17193 bp, 15 predicted proteins | sample COG_04_FD_184748 | JGI IMG/M metagenome (GOLD analysis project Ga0209533, IMG submission 184748) | Pelagic Microbial community sample from North Sea - COGITO 998_met_04 (SPAdes) (version 2) | ecosystem: Environmental > Aquatic > Marine > Neritic zone/Coastal water | place: Helgoland, sampling...
CGTGAGATCGAAAGTGAAGGTGTTATTTGTAAGCCAGATACTATGATTAAATCCATACGGATCAGATTAAGGTAATCTCACTGAGTCAGCCTCTTAGAGATTTTTCAGTAATACGCATTCGATTAGTTGATTTTGACTATAGCTCAGCCGGAGAGGTGATCATTGAATCAACGTATTAATATTGCAAATATACTTGCAAATGGTTTAGCTAGAGTTTCCTCTGTAGTCTTAAGTTTCCTCTTGGTCCCACTTTTTGTTAAATATTTAGGTTATGAAGCCTATGGCTTGATTGGTTTTTATACATTTGTATTCGGATTGGTTGCTTTGTTGGAGATGGGCTTTCCTTTGTCATTGAACAGGGCTATCGCTCGATTTACGGGGGGTGAAAAATCAGCTAGAGAGATGTCGTCACTAATCCGAGCATTTGAAAAAGCATTTTTTATAATTTGTTTCTTAGTTGTCATACTTGGTCTGGTTAGCGGGTCCTTTATCGCAGAGAGTTGGTTGAATGCTAATAGTTTAGACCAGGACGTGTTGGAAAAATCCGTCTATTTGATTTTTATTTTAATTGGGATCCGTTTCCCAGTCAGCCTATATCTCGCAGTCTTGGCAGGCTTACAAAAACAAGTGAGAATGAATCTATGGATCATGTTATTCACATTGCTCAGATTGGGTGGTGCGGCTTTAGCGATCATCTTTTGGAGACCAGATATACTGCTATTTTTTCAAGTGCAAATTTATGTTTCGATTATTGAGCTGGCTACGATTCGATACAGTGCCTGGGCATCTCATATTGACTTTAACCCCAGAGAAAAATTTAAGTTTAGTGATGTTAAAGAGGAGTTAGTGTTAGGTATGCGAATTGGCGTCCTCTCTTTGATGGCAGTGTTGATAGGGCAAGCAGATAAAGCCTTAGCTAGCGGAATGTTTGAATTACACGAGTTCGGTTTGTATAGCATAGCCGCTTTGTTTGGACTTGGGATTACTACGATCGGGTATCCAATCGCTTCTGCTGCATTTCCTCACTTTGCAAAAGCTGGATATGAAGCTCAGGAACAGTCTATAGATTTTACCTATGTCACTTACTGCTTGATTTCTATTACCGTCATTTCTGCTGTTGCGATAGCTGCATTTGTGCACGTAGAAGGTTTATTATTATTTTATTTGGGTGTTGAAGAGCTACCGAGTGATTTGCTTGTAGTTACAAAAGTTATTCTTATTGGAGGACTTTTCGGTGGCCTGATTCCAATACCGTATAGTTTCCTCACAGCGTCAGGTTCATTGGGTAAGCTGTATAAGCTGTATAGCATTTTGGCTATGCCATACCTTGCGGTACTATATTTTTTGGGTTCAGATCACGGATTGTTAGGTATTTCCATAGCTTTTTCGGTAATGCAATCAGTAACTTTTTTCTGTATCTTTTGGTTGGCTAACAATACTTGGGTTTATAAAAAACGTTTGAGGCTAATTTTTCAAATCATTATTGCTCCATTAACCATAGCCTCTGGGCTCGCTTATGGTATCGATTTTATTTTGCTTTTGTCTCCTGCTAATTTACATGTTTTATTCAAATTCAGTTCAACTTTTATCTTCATAGCTGTTATGTTGGCGACTATTTATAACCTTAAAAAAAGAGTTCTAAGTTAAAAGATTACAGCCACCTAAGCCACTTGTTTTTAGTGAATAATTCAATATTGAGAGAGTTTATGAAGTTTTCCATTTTTACGGCAACTTACAATCGTTCTGCTTGTATTGAGCGACTTATTCAAAGCCTGAGTTCACAGACACACACTAACTGGGAGCTAATTGTGGTCGATGATGGTTCATTAGATGATACCGTTGAAACTTTGACTAATTGGACTACTCAAGATGGTCGTATTAGAGCGATCAACTTCATTGAAAATCGCGGTCATCCAGCAGCCCTTTTGAATGCTAAAATTTGTAAACAAATAGATGGGGATTTTGTCATATTTTTGGGCTCAGACGATTGGTTCATTGATGAAGACTGTTTAAACACGATACTTGAAACTATACGAAGCCAGAACCAAGAATTTTGGAAATTTGGGTTTACCTGGATTCATGAGCATAGTTTGGATGAGATGCAAGTTGTGAATAATTTGTCGAAGAGAGTTTTCAGAAGTGAAGAAGTGATCCAGGATTCCTATCCAGACTCTGATTTTGTTTTTGTTTATAGAAAGCAATATTGGGATGCGTTCGATAGTTATTTCGGTCATGCAGATAAATTTTTCTCGGCTTTTTATGACGTTGCATTGAATAATCATTATCTTGAGAAGTTTTTTGAAATTCCAGTCGTCGTTGCAGGCTGGAGCGATGATAATGTAACGAAGGGAAACAATGAAAAACTTTATTTTCGTTGGTCGCTGTTACATAGACTCAATATGCTTTCAAAATATGGTGACCGGATGGGGGTAAACTACCTTTCCTACACCATGAGGTCGATTGCTTTATCTAGCTTTTTACCTTATTCACGTTTTGGTCAAAGTCTCGCTTTAGCACTAAAGTCAATGCGGCTTGCAATGGTATTTATGGGAACTACGATGCTTTTTGTGATGGGTGCTTTTTGGCCTTTCAAGAGTTTAGCTGCTTGGGCGAGGAAGAAAATACAAGAATCAAAAAGTAATCGATAGCGCTTTGTGCTTTGAAAAAAGGAGCGAAGCATTTGTAAATCATATTTGAATATTTAACATAAGGAATCAAAAGTTATAATGATAGCTAGCAATGAAGAATTTACTGAAATTAATTATAGAGCGATAGTTAAGCAAGCAATGAATACGCATTTGTTTGTAGGCTACGAATTTAAGGGTACTGAATGTCATGTAATCTGGAGGCATGATGTCGATTTTTCTCTAAACAGAGCCTTGGCATTAGCTAAGATTGAGAGCGAATTAGGTGTTACGTCAACTTGGTTTATTTTGTTACGCTCCGAATATTATAATCCGCTAGAAGTTGGCGCGTCTCGTGTAATTGAAAAAATAATAGATTTAGGGCATACGATTGGTTTGCACCTTGACCTATCGGCATATCCAGATGTGGCGACTTCTTCCGAGCTTGAGGCAGCTGTTTCGTTTGAAAGTGGAGTTTTAGAAAATGCGTTTGATATTTCAATATCTGAGTTTTCCTTCCACAATCCAAATTCCCGAAGCGAGACTTTTAACGATGTTAATGTCGGACGGTACTTGAATGCCTCCGCAAGCTACTTTCGATCGGCATATGTGTACGCCTCTGATTCAAATGGTTATTGGCGATTCAACAGCATACCAGAGACAATTCGAGAAGCAGAAGAGCGCAATTTATGTATTTTGACGCATCCTGTTTGGTGGGTTCCCGCGCCTTTATCGCCTTTTGAGAGGATAAAAAGAGCGATCAACGGTCGTGCTCGGTATACCGAAAATCATTACGTTGATCTTCTCGACGATAATAATCGAAAGAACATCGGATTTGAAACGTAGTTTGACCAGGGCCAAAATGGACAATGAAAAACAAGCACTACTATAAAGCGGAACGACACTCTTTGAGGACTGTTGTGTTTTTGTTTCTCATTTTTCTTCTATGTGTTTTTAGCCCCTTTCTAGCAATTTTTGGTAACTTTACGGGATTCGACATATTAATCCTGCTTATTTCTGTACGGGCCTTTTTAGATCCGAAATTTCGGCTACCAAAAACTATAGTATTTGTAAGTTTAGGGTTGATTCTGACTTCTATTTCTTCGCTGATATATACTGCAATTTTTTTCGTAGATCATTATGACGCTTTAATGAATTTTGGGCAGGTTGTTTTCCTCGCATCTTTTTGTGTCGTGGCAAGCGTATATATTACTAGCGTCATAAAGCTCGAACATTTTCTCGATACCGTTGTTATATTTTTCATAGGTTCTGTAGGCGTACTTTGGGTTTCATTATTTTTTGAATTACCCATCGTTAAATTTGACTTGGTATCGCGATACTTACCTCTTTTTTCTGGATTTTCTGCATTATTCGTAATCGCAAACGCTTATTGCTTTTACAGATTTTCAAACAGGCAGATCTCTAGTCTTCATCTGTTGATAGTCTTATTAATATCTTTTTTGGGTGTCTATGTCACCCAACAGCGGAGCCTTTTAGCCGGTTTAATTATTGGACTAGTAGTTTTAATTATGACAGAAAAGAAAAGTTTTTTATTTGTTCCATTGGCTCTAGCTGCTCTACTTTACAATTATGAGCTAATATTTTCTTTAGTAGCCGATTTAAGAGTGGTCGGCACGCTACTATCAGATAAGTCAAGGGTTAAACTAGTAGAAGATTTCGTCGCGACCATAACCGCTAATCCTGGTACGTTGCTGCATGGTTATGGCATTGAGAAATGGGTGGGGGATGCAGGCCAAGAGCCTCACAATGTAATTCTCCATATGATTTCGGATTATGGAATATTTGGAGCTTTTTCCTACATAACGCTGGTGTTTGGCTATGGCTTTAATCTGCTTAAGCCGTCTTCTAATTTGAGACTATTTTCGCTATTTCTGGTCGTGTGCATGCTTCCTAATTTTATGCTGCATACATATACATTAGAGCGGGGTCAATTGATGCTATTTATGATTTTGAGTGCTTATTTCTTTACATCTAGGTTCGTAATGAATGCTCAGGTCAAAAGTAACTAAATTAAGTTGAACAAACTATGTTGTTAATATAAGGCGTATATAATGGGCAGTCACATGTATTTATCTCAATTTTTAGAGGTTTCAGCGGGTCGGTTGCATGAGAGCATTAGATTGGATGAAGATATTCTCATTCATGGGTTTTCTCCTTTGAGCGAGACAAGAGGAGAAACTATTTCTTGGTCGAGGTCTGAAGATATTGATTGGTCTGAGATTAGAGCATCTGTAATCATATGCCCGATCGCGACGCCGACGCCGCCCTCAAGCAGTTTTGTCTTGGTCCGAACAGAATCACCGCGAAAATTATTTGCAGAATGGCTAAATCTTTTCGTGAGCTCCCTTGCACCTATTTTATCTGGCATTGAGAAAACTGCTGTCGTGCATTCCACAGCTAAGGTTCATGGTACAGCCTATGTGGGCCACTTTGCGGTTATCGAGGAAGATGTTGTTATTGGAGCAAGATCGTCTGTTGGGCACCACTCGGTCGTCGGGTCCAAAACAGTTATTGGTGACGATGTAATATTAAAGCCTCATTGTGTTGTTGGAGAAGATGGGTTTGGTTTCGAAAGAGACGACAATAATATACCAGTTCGTATTCCACATATTGGGTGGGTCGAGATCAAAGACCACGCCGAGATTGGCTCATTTACAACTGTATGTAGAGGAACATTGGGCGCTACGCGGATAATGAATCACGCTAAGGTCGATGATCATGTCCACATTGCTCATAATGTGGTGATAAACGCTAGGGCTATGATTGTTGCATGTGCTGAGATCAGTGGTAGTACAGAAATCGGACAGGATTCTTGGGTAGCCCCTGGTAGTGTAATACGGGATGCTATCGTTGTAGGTCGTGACGTTGTTATTGGGCTTGGTACGATTGTCACTAAAGATGTGCCTGATGGATCGATTGTTCTTGGTAATCCGGGACGAGTAAGAGAAAAAAAGTCGAATGTTTAACAGAGTTTATAACCAGAGACTTTATTTACCAATCAAAATTCAGATTGGCGAAACTCTTTAAGTTAAAAGGAAAAGTTTTTTTGAACTCAAAAATTATAATTCGGATAGATGATGTTTGTGAAACGATGGATTGGGATAGATTTTTCTATTTCAAAAAATCACTTGAAGAGTTGCAAATTAGAGCTATTTTAGGTGTTGTACCTGATTGCAAAGACCAATCATTGATGGTTAATGAAGCTCGTACTGATTTCTATGATTTAGTTAGGAAATGGCGTGATTATGGGGATACTATTGCCCAACATGGTTTTGATCATATTTATGTGAGTACTGATCCAGGTTTGATGGCAATAAACAAATTTTCAGAATTTGCTGGACTTTGCTATGAAGATCAGTTGAAAAAGCTGGCTGCCGGTAAAGAGATTATGGTCAAGGAGGATATCTGGGGACCTCATTTTATGGCTCCGGCGCATTCGTTTGATGATGTCACCATCCAGTGCCTTATAGAGTTAGGATTTAGAACAATTACTGACGGATATGGATTTTATCCCTATATCTATAGAGGAATCACATTGGTACCTCAGCTATTTTCTCAACCAGTCCCGCTTCCTTTCGGCATTCAAACGATTGCAGTTCATACAAATTACGAGAGCCGAGAAAGAATCGACAATTTATTAAATTTTCTGCGACTTAAATCAGATAGTGTTATTTCGTATTCCGATGCCGCTCAGGGTGACCTAACTTCCGGTTTATTTAAGCGTATTTCACGAAATATGACTAGGACTTTAATCAAGGCTAGAAGAGCAAAAATATTTTAGTTTGATAAGGTAATTCACATAATTAAATGGAAAATTAATGATAAATACGACAGCGATCAGTCGCTACAGAAAAATTAAGTCGATAGGCTTTATTTCTTTTATCAGATATATGTTCAACAGAGTATATTACGCATGGCTGCAGAAGAAATATGGGTTTGACAAATGGCACTCCGCAACACCCTTTGAAGCCCGAGTGTATAAAAAAAATGTTGTGCAACTAGCATCGCAATTAGATGTAGAAAGGGTGGTGGAAATTGGGTGTGGTCTAGGAGAGATTATAAGTCGTGTTGATGCAAAAGATAGAATTGGCGTTGATCGTGAGTCAGCTGTTATAGAAGCTGCAAGGCATCTTTATAAATCTAAATGCAAGTTTTACTCAATAGAGCTTTCTAAATTCGCTGAAGAGTATCCTAATGACCAATTTGAGTTATTAATCATGGTAAATTGGATTCATGAAATCTCATGGAAGGATCTGAGTGGCTCTATTAAGGATATTGTAGCTACATTTAATGTTAAGTATTTGCTGGTAGACTCAGTTGATCAAGCTGTGGGCGGATTTCAAAATTATCATAGTAAAGAGCAATTTAGTACCTTAGGCCCCATAGTTGATATGAAGCTGGGTTTGGATTTTTCTAGGTCTATTTACCTAATTAATACTATGAACATTAATGTTGATAGTTGAATTTTTTCGTCAACGCCATTCGTAGACTAATAGATTTAAAAAGTTGTTAATATGATAGCTCATGTAATCACAAATTTTGAAAACAGAGGTGGTGCTGAAGGCCTTCTTATAAGGCACTTATGCACTCTTAAAAACACTGACCTTATCCTTATATCATTGATGAAGATAAGCGCCAATATGGCTAGTCAAATCCCGGAAACTGTTAAGTTAGTTGAATTGGACTCGAAAAATGCCTTAACTATGTTTCTGTCTGTATTTAAGTTAAGTAAAGTTTTAAAGGAAAATGGGGTCAGCAATTTAGTCTGCTGGATGTATCATGCAAATATCGTAGGTTCTTTGTCTAAATTATTTGATCATAAAACAAATATTATCTGGAATGTTAGGCATTCTCTGGATGATTTTGCAGGCGAAAAATTTTCTACAAAACTTGCGATAAAGCTTGGAAGATTCTTATCTTGGCGAGCTAATAGGATAGTTTTTTGTGCGACGAGGTCTTTAGATCAACACATTCTCATAAAATACTGTGACAGTAGGAAGTGTATCCATATTCCAAATGGCTTTATATTCAATTATCAATATGAAAATAAGCATAATGCAATCAGAGATAAAAAAGTAGTCATTGGCGCAACCGGCAGGTTTCATCCATCAAAAGATTACTTGACATTGTTTAAAGCACTTAGACTCGCACAAGATAGTGGTTTTTTATTTGAACTTCGGCTAGCTGGGCAAGATATGAATGTCCTAAATGATAATCTCGTTGCTCTAATAAAGGAGGCTGGTTTACTTCTGAAACATGTAACATTTTTCGGTTTCCAAGAAGATGTAATGAAATTTTACAAGGAGATTGATGTGTTTATCTCAGCATCAAAAACCGAGGGATTTCCTAATGTGCTAGTTGAGGCAGCGTCATGTGGTTGTTTATGTATAGCTTCTAATGCAGGAGATTCTGCACTCATATTGTCAAATGAGAGACGTATATTTCCGATCAGAGATTATAAGAAGCTCGCGGAGACTCTCTCTTATTACTTATCATGCGATGAAATAGAATGGAGTTCTGATATCGATAAAGATATTGAGCATATCGTGGATAGTTTCTCTATCGATAAGTTCAATAAGAGTTTAGTAGCGTGTTATGTATAGTGCACTTTTAGAGATCTTTATATGTGTGGGATAGTTGGAATTTTGTCATCAGTCATACCAAGGCATAGTAGAGCCAAACTAATTCCCTCGATGTTGGAAACATTGAAGCATCGTGGTCCTGATGGGCATTCAGATTGGTCTAATGATATTTTATCGTTGGGCCATACAAGATTAGCAGTGATTGATGTATCTCTGCATGGGCAACAACCAATGATCAGTGGTTGTGGGCGTTACACGATTACATTCAATGGTGAAATATATAATTTTGAAGATTTGCGTCAAGCTTTACCCGCGATTAAATGGCGAGGTAGCTCGGATACTGAGGTCTTATTGGCCGCCATTGCCCATTGGGGGCTTGATGAGACGTTGACAAAAGTCGACGGCATGTTTGCCTTTGGGCTGTGGGATGATCTTCATAAAAAACTATTTTTAGCGAGGGATGGTTTAGGTGAAAAACCACTATATTTCTATGAAGATGAAAAGACTGTAATTTTCTCCTCAGAGCTGCGGGCTATTGAATCTGTACCTGGAATTCAGCTCAGTATAAGCCGTTCGGCAATCACCCAATATCTAAGGCACGGCAATATTCCATGGCCAGAGTCGATATATAATGAAGTGTCCAAGCTGCAGCCTGGGACTTATGTCGAATTTTCTAGTAAATCAGCTAAAAGTATTAGGCAGTTTTTTAATCTAAAAAAGTTAATAATGTCGTCAAAAGAACAGCCTTTTATTGATATTGATACAGGCATAAGTGAGCTTCACGTTGCTTTGTCGGCCTCAGTAAGACGAAGAATGGTCAGTGATGTTCCTATTGGGGCTTTTCTGTCGGGTGGGACTGACTCCAGTTTAGTGGTTTCGCTGATGCAAGAACAAAGTCTTCAAAAGATAAATACGTTTTCTATTGGATTTGATTCTACTGAATTTGACGAGGCTGATGATGCAAGAGCTGTAGCAAAGTATCTTGGAACTTCACATACGGAGTTATATGTGTCTTCAAGGGATTCATTAGATCTTGTAAAAGTTTTAGGTGAAATTTATGACGAGCCCTTTGCCGATTCATCGCAAATACCCACGCTCCTAGTGAGCCAGTTAGCGCGAAAACATGTCACAGTGTGTTTAAGTGGAGACGGTGGTGATGAGTTATTTTCTGGGTATCTGAGGTATAGGGCTACTCTAGACATCTGGAATTTCTTAAAAAGGATACCGTATAAGCGGCAAGTTCAAATAATCCTCGAAAAAATCCCCCCTCAAATTTTGGGGAGTTTGTTGGGTTTTTTAAAACCTATAGCAATGCGCTATGGGCGTGAGGGCAAAATGGCTGACAAGTTAGTCCGATTCATAAGTTACATGGATTTTAATAGTATCGAGGATCTCTATTCTGGTTCTATAGCGCATTGGGGTAAAGCCGATAAAGTGGTAAAAGATGGTTATTTTAAGCATAGGCGTGACTACGGAGAAGAATTAACAAATTTTCATGAAAAAATGTTGTATATGGATTCTATTGACTATTTAGAGGGTGATATTCTTCAGAAGGTAGATCGGGCTTCGATGCGGCATAGCTTGGAAGTGCGGGTTCCTCTTATAGAGCAGGGTGTTATAGCAACTGCATGGAAAATGCCGTTAGAAATGAGGGTTAGAGATCATATAAGTAAATGGCCATTGAAAAATATTCTCAGTAAATATATCCCTGAGCACTTGGTTGAGAAACGCAAAAAGGGGTTTGGTGTTCCCATTGAAGATTGGCTTAGAAACGAGTTGCGAGATTGGATGAATGACCAGTTATCAGAGTCAGTCATAAAAAATCAGGGTGTATTTAATTATGAACCTATTGTAAAAGCAAGGAATGAGCATTTGGCTGGTCGTCAAAATAATGGTCAAAAGTTATGGAACATCTTAATGTTCCAGCAATGGCTTATGGCTGATAGTAAGAGGATACATCGTCTTTAGTCTTTATCTGACAAAATTCGAATCCGAATTAAAAAGTGGTTTAGGGTTTGTCGATTCGGAATTTACGTCCAATTGTTTGGGGTCACTGTAATGAAAAGTAAATTTGTTTTTATAGCGAGTTGGACTGAGTCAATAATCCACTTTAGAGGTGAGTTGGTCAAGCAGGTTTTAGACGCAGGAATGGAAGTACATTTTATAGCACCTTTTTTACCTGTAGATGCTGAGGTTAGAAATCAGTTGGAGGCAAGAGGTGTAACCTGTCATCCTGTTAGATTTGACAGAGGCAGTGTCAATCCTTTCCGCGACATCCTGCTTTTGTTTAGATTATTTAGATTAATAAAAGAGATAGAACCAGAATATGTTTTTTCTTATACCATTAAGCCCGTGATCTATGGGTCGGCTGCTGCTTTCTTGGCTGGGGTGCCGAAAATATATTCGTTGATAACTGGTCTTGGTCTAACGTTTAATAATTCAGGGTTAGCTCAAACTTTTGTAAAGCACATTTCGAGTACGCTTTACAAAGCGGCGCTTTGGGCAAATAGGGGGGTGTTTTTTCAAAACCCAGATGACCTTAAAGTTTTTACTGATACGCGCATTACGACCACTGAAAAGTCAATAGTTGTCAACGGCTCTGGAGTTGATACTGAATCGTATCGACTTCAGTCGCTTCCTGATACAGCCCATTTTCTAATGATTGCAAGATTTCTAATCAATAAAGGGTTTCGAGAATATGTCAAGGCAGCGAAAATTGTTAAGGCCGAATATCCTGAAGCGACCTTTTCGTTAGTTGGATTTATTGACGATTCTTCAAATGCAATTTTTCAGCATGAGCTTGATGATGTAATTAAAGACGGAAGCGTAAATTATATTGGGCGTTTAAGAAGTGTGAAAGAGCAAATTGCTCTAGCAGATATTATTGTTTTGCCTTCCTATCATGAGGGTACGCCCAGATCCATATTAGAAGGTATGTCAATGGGAAGAGCAGTAATTACGACGGATGTGGCGGGATGTCGATCTACTGTTGTGGATGGACTTAATGGGGTCTTAATAGAGGCTAGATCGGTAAATTCTCTTGTAGCAGCTATGATATTACTAATAAAAGATAGAAGTTTGGTTGCAGAGATGGGGAGAAAATCTAGGATGATAGCTGAGGAAAAATTTGACGTGCAGATAGTGACTCGAAGCATCATCGATGGAATGGGCATCAAAATTAGCAATGCGAAACAAAGATCAAATGAAAATTATTGGGAGTAGATACATGATTTCAATTTCTAATAACCGGAGGTTAATATGAATGAAGGAGCTTATCGTATCGATGAAAGTTTCTTGTCTACAGCGGTAATAACAGAGTTATTGTCAAAAATCAGGGAGGATTCTTGGGTGCCTACCCACTCGGGAGGATCATATGCTGATTCAAAGTGGCGAACATTGCCATTAATCAAAGATGACTCTCCGACAGAACATTATAGTAAATTTAGTGCTATTGACGATGTGGTCTCAAGATTCCCTTGTAAATTTAAAATGATGACTTTTTATTCCATCTTACCAGGTGGAAAATTGCACCCCCATAGAGACCTGAGTGGAGCATCGATTTTAAATTGTATGAGGTTCCATATCCCTTTAGTGACCAATGAGTTAATGGACTTTAGAGTCTCTAAAAAGCGTGTAATCATGAAGCCTGGTGAGCTATGGGCTCTAGATACTAGTTATTTGCACAGCGTAAATAATGCCGGTAGTGCTGACCGAATCCATATTGTTATGGAAGTGGAGATGAATGATTGGGTGCGAGAGTTGCTGCCTCGTAATGACCACCGCGCATACATACATAAATTTTTCTTCTATGGAATTGTTGTGCAAAGAGTGTTTTATTCTTTCACATACAATTTAATTTTTCGCAGAGACATCTTAAAAAATCATTTGCGAATGGCAAGTTCTTTACTAAAGCATATTTTTAAAATAGGGGAATCTAAATGAGAATGTCAATCTCTGAGGCAAATCCGTTTAAGGTTACTTTGCATGGCCTTGTTTGGGAACATGTCAATAAATTGCGCCCACAATCATTGCTTGATTATGGTGCTCATGACGGTAAATTTCTAACGGGTTGTTCAATGTCTGGAGTATGTGCTATCGGTACTGGAGTGGACTTGAATACCAACTCCATTTTAAATGGCAAGGATAAAATGCCCGACAATGTGACTCTTGAAGTTGTTCAAAAAGGAGAAAAGCTCCCTTTTGAGGATGAAAGTTTTGACTGTATTACTATGCTAGGTGTTCTTGAGCATATCAATGATCAAAAAGCCATACTTGCAGAACTGCATAGAGTATTAAAACCAAATGGGACAATTTTGTTGTTGGTGCCCGGCCAATATTTCTTTTCTTTTCTTGATGTAGGAAACTGGAAGTTTAAGTTCCCGCGTACCCATAAATATTTTTATTGTAAGAAGTATTCATATGACGAGTATAAAAGACGGTATATTGATTGTGAGAATGGTTTATTTGGTGATATCGAATCTGAAAAGGATTCGCACGAGCATTTTTCTAAAGAGTATCTTTCTTCACTCATGACGTTAAATGGATTTAGGCAATTTACTATTGATGGTGCAGGCTTTTTCAATCGAGCTTTGCTATTGATTGAACTCGTGTTACCCGGATCCTTAAAGAGGATTACGCAGTTTCTGATAAAGATGGATCTTAAGTGGTTTTCTCGATCAGAATTACTATATGTCGGGAGAAAATAGTTAAAGTGTATCTGCAATACTGGGTTTGAAGCAATTATTAGGTGTTTCTTGAGTTTGAAGCTAGGGCCTAGCTGGTCGCTTATCTAAATACAAGTCTTCACAAGATCATAAGTCTAAATTAGATGCTTTTATGTCTTTAATATATTTTAGTTTACTGGAAAACCAATAGTATTCATGGCAGATTTGATTCGAACTAATTGCATTGTGATTGGTGGTGGTGTTGCTGGCCTTTCAATTGCCGAGAAGTTTTCATCGGTAATGAATGATGTGTTTTTGGTTGAGAAAGATCCATTTATTGGAAATGGTATCTCTAGCAGAAATTCAGAAGTCATACATGCTGGGGTTTACTATAAGCCTGGCTCGTTAAAAGACCGCCTACTTTCAGAAGGTAAAACCAAATTATATGATTATCTCAGTCAACGAGATATTTCATTTCAGAGAGTTGGTAAGTTTATTATTTCCTCTTCACCAGAAGAAACGGATGAGTTAATTCGGATAACAGAGAATGCCGCTCAATGTGGGTTGACAGATTTATTTTTCGACTCTGAGAATTTCAAAAAACGTTATCCGTTTATCAAGAGTCATGAGGCATTGTTTTCCCCCAGCACGGGTATTTTCGACTCTCATTCTTATATGCGGAGTCTTCAGGCTGATTTTGAGAATAATGGTGGGTTTGTTCTGAAGAATAATGTTTTTCGTTCAGCTGAATTACATGCTGGAAGGATAAGAGTAACTGTAGATGATCTAAATTGTCAGGATAGCTATGTTGTTGAGACTCCGTTAATCATTAATTGTGCTGGTCTTGATGCAGTGAGTATTTACAATGCGCTCCCGGGGGATGGTCCACGATTTGAGAATAGGTATGTTAAAGGTGATTATTATTCGTATTCTGGAAAGGAGAGGCTAGAACATCTAATTTATCCGTTACCCGAAAAAGATGGCCTTGGAGTGCATGTTACGATGGATATGAGCGGTCAAGTACGATTCGGTCCGTCTGCTTATGAAACTAACACCATTAATTATGAAATAAATACTATTAACGAGCAATTATTTTTACAAAGTATCAGTAAATATTGGCCGTCTATTGATAAAAGTGTAATTTCACCTAGTTACTCGGGAATTCGTCCTAAATTGGTTGGCATTGATGATTTCGTTGTTAAAGAAAAGGTTGTAAATGACAACCTCATGGTCAGTATCCTCGGCTATGAATCGCCAGGATTGACAGCGTCTCTAGGCCTTGCTGAATATGTTCATGATATTTGTTTTAAAACTTATGGATTTAAAAATTGAATGTCTTTTTTTGAAGTTGATTGATCCGAAATCATAGGGGCCTAGCAGTATGAAAAATATTTTAAGTTTTACTAACGAAATGGTCAGCTTTTCGAGGAGTATCTTTGGAAATGAGTTCATCCCTCTTCATCGGCCTGTTTTCGCAGGTAATGAGCGTCAATATTTAACTGACTGTATAGATTCAAATTTCGTCTCTTCGGTCGGTGTAAAGGTAACTGAGTTCGAACAAAAAGTAGCCGCATTCACAGGGGCTAAGCATGCAATAGCGACGGTGAATGGAACTGCAGCGCTGCATGTAGCTATCGAGCTAGCAGGAGTTGAAGCCGGCGATGAAGTCATAACTCAGGCTCTTACGTTTATTGCTACGTGCAATGCTATTAGTTATGCCGGAGCTAAACCACTATTTATTGATGTTGACCTTGATACGATGGGGCTTAGCCCCTCCGCACTACAAATCTTCCTTGAGAATCATGCTGAAAAGAGAGTGGGTGGAACGTTTAATAAGCTCACAGAAAAAAGAATATCCGCGTGTGTCCCCATGCATACTTTTGGATTTCCCTGTCGAATAGAGGAAATCACTACGATTTGCAGTGATTGGGGTATAGCTTTGATTGAAGATGCGGCTGAGTCTCTTGGCTCCTACGTTAGAGGTCGACACACTGGCACGTTTGGAGCGATGGGCACAATAAGCTTTAATGGGAATAAATTAATTACTACGGGTGGTGGCGGTATGATTATTACCGATGATCCAATTTTAGCTCAGAGAGCTAAGCACATCACCACCACAGCAAAGATTCCTCACCCATATGAGTTTGTCCACGATGAAATTGGTTATAACTATCGCATGCCGAATCTTAATGCAGCGTTAGGTTGCGCTCAAATGGAGCGCTTAAACGAATTTTTGGCTATAAAATCAAAATTAGCAGATCAATGGGGTGCATTTTTTGATCAGAATGATGTCAGGTTTGCTAGGGCTACTGATGCAAATAAAGCCAATCACTGGTTAAATGCTTTAGTTTTAGACTCAAAAGAAGATAGGGATAAATTTTTAAAGGTTACCAACGATAATGGCGTTATGACACGTCCGATTTGGACTTTAATGACCAAGCTTTCGATGTTTCAAGACTGCCAAAGTGACGGGCTAGAGAATTCATTATGGCTTGAAAATCGAGTAGTAAATATACCGTCTAGCGTTCCTGATGGAGCATTACCTAAACTAAATAATTAAGTATTTTTATGGATATACTAAAGCTAATAGGCCGAACCACTCCGTTGTTTGAGGATGACATTTTTAGTCGTAGGAAAGAACTAGAAGAATTGGTTTCAAATAGCCGCTTTTTGGTGATTGGAGGAGCGGGGTCGATAGGCCAAGCCGTTACTCGAGAAATATTTAAGAGGAATCCTATAGCGCTTCATGTTGTGGACATCAGTGAAAACAATATGGTTGAGCTGGTAAGAGATATTCGGAGCACCCTAGGTTACATTGACGGTGATTTTCGCACATTCGCTATTGACTGCGGTAGCAATGAATATCGAGCGCTAATGAATGCGAGTGGTGGGTATGACTACGTTCTTAATCTTTCGGCGCTTAAGCATGTGCGGAGTGAGAAAGATCCATTTACATTGATGCGTCTTATTGAGGTCAATATTCTTAACACCATCAATACGGTTCAAATGGCTAAAGCTGAGGGCGCTAAGAAGTATTTTTGCGTATCGACCGATAAAGCTGCAAACCCAGTTAATATGATGGGGGCAAGTAAGCGCATCATGGAAATGTTTCTGATGCGTGAAAGTGAATTGATGGACATCTCAACTGCTCGGTTTGCCAATGTGGCTTTTTCTGATGGCTCACTACTACATGGATTTAACCAGCGTTTCGCTAAACGACAACCTATTTCCGCTCCAAATGACGTTAGGCGGTACTTTGTAACTCCTCAAGAGTCTGGGGAGCTTTGTTTAATGTCATGCCTTCTTGGTGAAAATAGAGACATCTTCTTCCCGAAATTAAGTGAGCAGCTTCATTTGACTACTTTTTCAGATATTGCTGAGCGCTACATAAAAAATCTTGGGTATGAGCCTTTCGAGTGTTCAACTGAGCAGGAAGCAAGAGATCGAGCTGATGAGTTGATTGCATCCAAGCAATGGCCTTGTTATTTTTTCAAATCAGATACATCAGGCGAAAAAGATTTTGAAGAGTTTTTTACAGAGAATGAAGTGTTAGATCTGGATAGGTTTAAGAATCTAGGAGTGATTAAAAACGAAGCTAACTACAGTTCGAACATATTGGATGATTTTTTAGAAGTGATCCATGGACTCCGCGCTCAAACAGTTTGGGAAAAGGCACCAATAGTTGAGCTATTTAATAAGATGATCCCTGACTTTGACCACAAAGAGACAGGTAAATATTTAGATGGAAGGATGTAACTGATGACTCGAATATTCGACATCATTTTTTCTGGGGTTGCTCTCGTCATTCTTTCACCACTATTGGTGCCGTTATTTGTAATTTTGCGATTGACGGGAGAAGGCGAAGTCTTTTATCGACAGTTGCGAGTGGGGTTTCGGGGTGAGAGATTTAATATCTATAAATTTGCGACTATGTTGAGGGATAGCCCCAATATTGGCGCTGGAACATTAACGATGATAAATGATCCGAGGGTGCTGCCAGTGGGAGCCTTCCTGCGAAAGACAAAAATAAATGAGTTACCACAGCTACTAAATATTTTCATTGGTGATATGAGTTTTGTGGGTCCGAGACCTCTAGTGCCAGAGGGGGAGAAAAACTATACTAAAGATCAAGCAAGAATTATAAGATCTGTACGTCCTGGGGTAACTGGTATTGGCTCTCTTATTTTGAGAGATGAAGAGAGTTATTATGCTCATCGCTCGGATGCGCGAGAATTTTACATACATGTAATTTCGCCATACAAGGCGTCTTTAGAAATTTGGTATATCAATCATAGTTCGGTC
>Ga0209533_1002353_pt1 | contig 17186 bp, 13 predicted proteins | sample COG_04_FD_184748 | JGI IMG/M metagenome (GOLD analysis project Ga0209533, IMG submission 184748) | Pelagic Microbial community sample from North Sea - COGITO 998_met_04 (SPAdes) (version 2) | ecosystem: Environmental > Aquatic > Marine > Neritic zone/Coastal water | place: Helgoland, sampling...
ATAACAACTCCTTTTAAGGTTTGTGCAAAAACTAAATTTGTCAGCAAAAATAGAGCTGAAATTGAAAGTAGGTTTTTCATTTATTTAGATTTTTAACAGTTTCATTTTATGTTAATAATAACGTACTTTTTATGTTTGAATTATTACATACAGTCGCCCCCAAAATGTTCATGAGATAGCTGAAGATATTGAACATATAGACAGCCCTCCATTTTTTAGAAAAGTTAAGCCAACGAGATATATAATTAAACGCTTACTTTAATAGTTGCAATACACCCAGCCAGTAAATTGATCATTGGTGTCGTTGTTGAGTTCAAGCACGTAGAAATAAGTCCCAACGGGAACCAATGCACCTTCTTTGGAATACCCCATCCATTTTTGGTCATTATCTCCTTGAAAGACCAAGACTCCCAGACGGCTATAAATTTTTAAGACATGATTCAGATGAATGCCGTATAAATTTTGGATGTTAAAATGATCGTTAAATTGATCGTTGTTAGGAGAAAATGCTTGTGGGATTACGACTGTGCAATTCCCTGAAGTAAAGACTACGGGCTGTATTTCATCACAATCAGAAGTTTCGATTCTTAGATAAATGATTTGTCCATCATTTTGAATTTCAAAACCCATAAGATTTTGGATTTCATTGGTTTGATTTTGGGCCTCTAAAATGGAGTTGTAATAGCCCGTTATTGAAACCGTTGTTTGAAAATAACCACTCAGCGTTGTCAGATCAAAATTGGTTGATGTTGTAATATCGCAAACGGCTACATCGACAAGGTCTAAATTTACGGCAGCGCCTTCAATGATAATGTCCACTGAAATTAAATCTTGACTTTCACAATTATCAATAGTTTGTGTGATAAATACGGTTGTATTTTCAGTGATTTCTGAAGTAGGAGCCAAGGGAGTTCGACCTAGATTATCGCTGTAAAATCGGATCAACTCTCCGTCTATTTGAAGTGCGTCTAAGGTTGTGGAATTACAAAACACTTGTGGAGAGTCCGCAGTAGGAGGTGCGGTGTCGCAACTACTATCAATAGAGCAGTATTCTAATATTTTCACTTGATGTAAATTCACAGCACCACCGGTGGCCGCCGTAAATCCCCAAAACAAGTCGGTACTTCCACTAAATAATAAGTTAGAAATATCGATGGTGGTAGAAAAAATTTGAACTCCTTGAAAATCTAATGTCAACAATTGTTCAGGTGCACTCCAATGAATTTCTAAGGCATGCCACTGTCCATCCTCTAAATTTGAGACTGCTGTAAAAGGTGTGAATTCACTGTGGGCAGCGAGACTGCCAGTGAGGCCATTTTTCACCACTGCAATGTGATCCATTGGCGTGGGATCGTTAGAGTTAAACCAAGTATCAAATTCAATCGCTAAAGAAGGGCTTATGCCTGCATACCCAATTCCACCACCTGAACTTCCTTGATCACTCGATAGGGGTTGTATGACAAAAGCGATACCATCGGCTCCAGAACTATTAAGAGTTCCAAAATTAAGTTCTGCTTCTAATGTGAAATCGTATGTAAAATCTACCAAATTTTGAGACCACACAAAACCTCCTTGATTATTTAATTCTTCAGTGAGCGTCACGATCTCATCATTGAGCAGTTGCGCACTTCCATTCAATACAAAATCATCTGGGTCAAATTCAAAACAAGAACCCGTTTGAGAATAATTAGAGTAAGAAATGATTAAAAGGCATAGAAAAATTGATATGCGACTCATGTTGCTTCGTTAAATTGGTTGGAGCAAATTTAAGACTTTTATCTCTACTTTAAAGAAGATTAACGTGCTTATATTAAAAGTGTTAGGAATTCACTTACAGGATTGTTTAGAAAAGTACAATTCCTATTTTCATCAAAATTATAGTTATTTCTCAAATAAAAGTGATATCAATCTAGGGAGTCCATTTGGACTCGTATCATCAAACCATTCCTTTATTTCCACCAATTTCAATCCATTGTTATTAGCACAATCAATATATTCCGAAATATGATGCGTATATACTTCTAATTCCTGCGTTCCGTTTTCAGTTTCATATTGTGCTTTACTTCCTGAATACTGCTTAAAGGGATGTAATTCACTTACGAAAAATAAACCATTTTTTTTTAACTTCAGATTCCCTTGCTCAAAAATATGATTTAAATCCTCTATATGTTCTAAAGTTAAGCTACTAGTTATTAAATCAGCAAAATTGTTTTCAACTTCCCAGTCTTCATTTAAATCCGCTTTTTTAAAAACCACTTTTTTATTTGATATTTTCTCTTTTGCCTTGTTGAGCATTTCTCGAGAAAAATCCAGCCCAATTATTTGTGTTGCTTTTTCCAATAACCAGCTTGTGTTTTTAGCTGTTCCACAACCTAATTCTAATACATTTTCAAATTCGAATTTACTTAAAGTTTCGATAGTTGATTTCTTATCTAAATCTCTTGTACGATTTTTATTTGTATCATATTGAAGCGCCCAAATATTGTAAGCTTTTTCGATACTCATTTGATTGTTATTATTTTCTTTTTAAGTCCAAATGGTTGATGAAAAAATCTTTTTTGGAAACGTTTTCTTCGAAAAACTCTAAAAGTTCAGATGCCGATTCAAATTCTTTTTCATGCAGTTTGTCATTAACTTCGGAAAAAGTGAGCGTATTTCCTTTGATATTGAAGCCATAAAAAACATTTTTAATGACACCATTGGATTCTGTTTTAAGATTCATAATGCTAAATCCATTAATGGTTTTTGAGAAACCAATTAATTCTTCATCAATTCTAGTTTTTTCGATAATTTGCAATCGATAAGTTTCCTCACTGTTTTTTATAATATTAATCCGGTCGTCACTATTTTCTACAGAGATCCATTCCCCGAGGAGTTCTGTTTTTATTGTTTCATCATTGGGAAGTGCAAATTGAGATTCTAAGGCGCAACTCACCATTATCAATAAAATTAAAATTCCGGTAATTCTTTTTGTGTATGTCTTCATTTTTTTAATATTTTAAAACTCTAGTCTATTTAAATTTTATAACAATATATCCTAAATTAATTTATTATTGGTTAAGAGGTTCTTTTTGTAGTTCTACGATCACTTCATTTTTTCGATTAAAAAATTCGTAGGGTGCATTGTAACCCAAAAAGTAAAACCGGTTTGTGAAAGCGATTCCTTCATTATCCAGCGCCGCGATTAATTTCTGTTTGTACGTTTCAATTTTTTCATCGTCTGCCCATCCGTTAAAAGCTATGGCAGCAACCGTTTTTGCAGGTTCTTCCGTGAATTTTATTTGTGATTGGTTGGGTTGAGGGAGTGTTTCTTTGTCAAATTTCTTTGGAACCATAAATAGCATCGTCATAGAATCTTCTAATGACATGGCGACAGGGGAGGTCATCGCTATTTTTTCGTTCCGATCGTTACCTCCAAAAATATAGCCTGCTAAAATGGAAAACCCTTGACTTGAAGATTCCTTATAATTTTTAGTAGAGAGTTTTACGGAAGTAAATAAAGTTGCATCATACGTACGTATTTCAAAGCCGTCATATTTTTTAGTGACTACATAAGGGTATGTTTCAATATTCTTCTGACTCTTTAAAGCAAAAAGCTGAATGATGACAAAAGCGAGGAGAACGATTCCAAGTAAAATTGATATTATTTTCATTTTTATGTTTAGTTGTTAATGACTCCTATTTTGATTAAATTTGTAACTGAAACAATAAACAAAAATATTTTCAATAATAAAATTTTATTTTTATGAATACGGTTTTGCAATGTTAATCAAATACTTTGCTAAGTATTTATAGGTTTTATTTAAATTATAATCAAAATGAAAAAAATATTATTTCTTATTTCAATTCTTATGATGTCTTGTGGAAACATCGATTCAGATATTGCAAAAGCTTGTGAAATATCCTGTAAAAATTTTGAAAATACAAGTAAACTTAAATTAATGAGTTTAAAGTTTTCCTTTGATAAAAAAGAAAATAAAAATATTGAGACTCTTAAAAATGAGATAGAATTAAATCTAAAAACTCTAATTAAAATTAGAAGTAAATATGTCGGAAATGATGATTATGTTTACGATCAAGTCCCTTATGATCAGCTTCTAATAGAGAAATGTAAAGGCTGCTACACTAAAGTAACTGGTAAGTATGACCTGTCTGATGAGGGTTTGTCTAAAGAAATTCTGTCATTAAAATCGTATATTCTTGAAGATATTTCTGAAAATGGTTATAAAGCGGATTCAGATTTTAAAACAATGACACCTGTGAATAGTTATGCAAGGGAATATTTAAATATTACAAGAAAAGATTCTTTTTATATTGGTCAAAACCACAAAATAATTAGTATTAATTTATCTTTAGATTCGAAAGAGGATCTTTTAGCAATAAGTGAAGAAAATTTAGAAAGAGACCAGAACATTGAAAGTTCAAAACAAGAAAATATTGAGGCTTACGAAAATGATATTAAGGAATTAAAAACACTATTATTAGATGATAATATCATCTTATATTCAGGTTTAATTAAAACTGAAAATAACGGATTAAATTTTTTCTGGTCTTATGATTTTAAATTCGATAATAATACAAATGAATGGAATTGGTCACGAGAATTAATTGCTAACGATCATTTTCCGTATGAGCCTCCAACTTCTCCAAAACTAATTGCTGATGAACTAGGCGAGTTTATAGCAGCTGAAATAACCAATGAATATTGGGCAGTAGATTATGACAAATCCGAAGTAGAATTTGATTTTACGGTTGAGTCCTATTTAAAAGAAAAATACAACGGTGAAGTTGAGAAAAAGTATAGAGGTATAATTGATTTAACCCACATGGGACAAATAGGTTCTATGTATCCTCGTAATTATCAATTTGGAGTGCATTTAGAATTTAAATACTCTAATTGGAACTGGAAATTAGTAGAATTTCAGTAGCTTTTCTATTTTTTTCTTTTTCTAAGACCCAATATTTATTTTGATTGTCAAATTAAAAATTCAATACAGATATTGTGTGCGTTAAGTTTGAAAAAAACTTTCTTCTCTTTTTATGAGCCGAATAATTTGGCTGCTTTTCACACAGGCTATCCTACTGTTTAGTCAACGGAAATAAAGTTGAACTATTTTTTTGAAGTGATTTGTAATTTTTTAACTAAATTTAAAAAATTAATTTAATATCTGTTTAAAATTAAATAATGGCGGTTCAAGACATTATAAAATATTCTATGGAAGCCCCTATGAACGTTATGTTTATAGGGGCTTTTAATTAGTGGAGGTAAAGGGGATGAAGTCAAGCTTTGGCTCCTTGTTAACTAGTGTTTAATGTAAAATGTGTTTTATAGATTGGTGACCAAAATTTTAACCTTACTCAACGTTTAAATTTTGTTGCGTTACAATAAAGTCAAAAGATAAATCAGATAAGCTTTTTCCATTGACCGTTGCATCCCACGCAGAATGCCCCCAGCCCTCTAGAGGAACTAGTGCAGCGTAAGCCCCCGTAGAATTATAAGCATCCATTAAATCAAGAGCACTGCTGTAAGGGGTTTTAGGGCTCGTGTCCTCTGTACCGTGAACGATTAATAGAGATGGGTCATTTCCGTCAAATCGTTGATGTCCATATATAAGTTCTAAAGCATTCAAACCGGCTTTTGTTCCCCAAAAATCAATTATGGATTGTATTTCGTATGCTTGTTCTAAATTGCTAGTGGATAGTGTGGTGTCTTGACTTAGGTTTAATTCATCTCTATAATCTTCTTGATTTGATACACCAAGCGTGATGGAAGTAATGGCCCCTGCTGAACCTCCTCCTACAGTGATATAATCTGTATTTATCTTATAGGTGTTCGCGTTAGCAACCGCCCAGCGTAAGGCGGCTTTGGCATCCCTGTGAGCAGGATACATTGCAAAAAATTGAGAAATTATCTCAGCATCAAGGCTTGACGAATAATCGATCCACTCTTGAGGTAAAGTCCCCAAATCATCTCTTACTCTATAGTTTATTGAAATAAATACCCAACCTCTTGCCGCAAAGTATTCAGCCATGTCAACTATTTGACCAGATGATTTTGAACCGCCCACAAATCCACCTCCGTGCATAAATAGGTAAACAGGTCTATTTTCTATAGTGTTGTCAGGATAATAAACATCTAACAAAAGATTCATTTCTGTTGATTGTACGCTGTTTAAACTCTCATGGCTTAACCCCTTTGCATAAACGACATTTTCATCAACTCTAATAGTGTATGTAGCATCCGTCTTAACGATAGGATTGTTATTTACGGCATATGTAGGCGAATCATCTTCTTTTTTACAAGCCGTTAAGAAAAATAATACAACAAGAATTAAGTTGAAATGAGTTTTCATAATGTTCTTTTTCATCTAATTTTCACCAAATAAATTTAGTCTACTTTATAGGTCAGCTTCATTGTAATTGAGGCTGTTTTATTTCTAGAGCTAGTGTTAAAAGTCCCTCCCCAAGAATAATTTTCTTTTGAATTCTGTCCAGTAATTTGAAATATTCCCATTTTAGCGGATTCTAGTTTGCCCAATTTCCCACCAGAAAATTCAGCTATTTTTTCTGCTCGTAATCTAGCATCTTCAGTCGCTTTAGAAATCATTTGAATTTTAAGGTCTGCAAGTTTTGTGTAATAATATCTTGGTGATTCTGAATAAAACTGAACCCCTTGATTTAATAATTCTGTAATTTCTCTTGATACTTTTTCAATTATATCCACTTCTTTAGATTCAATCTTAACTGTTTGAGATAATTCATATCCGACAAACTCTTCGCCTATAAATTTCCCGGCTGAGGAATAGAGACTCTTATTCCTTTCATTTGTTTTAACTGCGCTATAGATGAGTTGCTCTGTTTTAATTCCTTTTTTAACCAAATATTCATTTATTGTAGATTTGTTTTTCTCTAATGTTAAATAGGATTGTTTTAAGTCGATATCTTGAGATCCAAACTTCCCTTCCCAAACTATAAAATCAGATGAAAAATCGGCTTTCCCCAGTCCTGTGACTCGAATTTCTCCTTCTACTTTAGTTCTATCGGTATAAGCCTTTCCTAGAAAAATTGAGGATGTAATTATTGCAATTCCAAAAATCACTGCATTTGTGTATTGTTTCATTTTTTAATTTAATTAGGCCGCATAGCAGTTTGTCTATTGGTATTGGCTAGATTTAGCCCGTTTTCTCAAATATAATTAATTACATCTAAACTACAAGTAATAAATTTTGTTAATTTGAATTCGTTTTAGATTCTGAAACAAGTTCTGAATGACAATTTCACTACTTTTAAACAGCCTTTTAAAAGGGGAGGTAAAGGGAGTTAAATCAAACTGTTTTGGCTAAGATTTATTAAGTTAATTCTTAGCATCGATCATTTGTGAAGATACATAGCAACTCCTACAATCGTAAACATTACTTTACAGAAGTATTTGCACTTAAAGCATATGGGGTTTAACCACAGTCTATCTTCATTTGACCAGGATTTACAACAGAAATAGAGCCGGCCCATACACAGGAAGTTTTACTATTTGCCAACACAACGGGATTGTTGGCGAGTTTGGTTTTTTTTGCTGCAGGCGACCAAGGTGCAACTGGAATTGGGATACACGACGATGGTACAAAAACAGGAACCGGTCCTGCCATTTTCCAATTCATAGGATTTGCTGGAGACAAACAATTTCCAAATGCTGGAATGTTTAAAAAAGGAATAATATCCAAACAATTTGCGATTGGTTTCGTATTTGCTGTAAGTGTTCTATTTAAAGGGAGTACAAGCATAGATTTTGGACCCGCTCCAAAAGAACAAGAAATTTTAGCTCCACTACATACACATTTTGCCATGGTTCAATATTTTTATTTGGTTAATGAATTTAGGTCTAAAAATACATCTTTTTTGGTCAATGATTTTTTAGAATTAAAATCGTAATGCACTACTTTTTTTTGATTTTGCGTACATGCTATTTTTAAGGTCTCGTTGTTGGTAATCACAAATTTCGAGTATTTTAAAAATAAACTTATATGATTGTAATCATTGTTTAGAATAAAATTTGAAATCAACAGATTCGGATTGTTTTCAGTAATTTTATCCAGATGCTTTTTAATAGCTTCGTCTAGGGTGCTAAAAACAGGAATGGTCAGCGTTTTGGTCTCTATAAGTGCCTCCAACAAATCGAAAATGACGTTATTATTTTGTTCGGAATCAATATCTAAATATAAAAAACAAAACCTATGATTGCTAAGTGTAAATTGATTTGAGCTTTTTAAAAACCAATTTACGATTTCAAATGTTTTAGTATAGATGGAATGATTTAAAATTATTTCGGGTGCAATAGGGTCTGGAATCTCAACGTCTTTTAACTGATCAAAAAGTTCAAAACACTTTAGTTTTAATTGATGTTCCTCATATTGCTTAGACGACTTAAAGAGCTTTGCGACTCTAAAAGGCGTTCTAATTTTATGTTTTGAGCCTAATGCCCTGTATATAAGTTCCGACTTAAAATTTTCGCCAATCTTTATAATGTAATCATAATTCTCAACATTGATCTTTTTCCAATCATTGTGAAACGTCTTTGAGAGCGAAAAAGTCGCATGCGTATTTATAACATCTTTAGAGAAAAATATATTTGAGCTTTTCTGTTTTTCTGTTGTGATTAAATTAATTTTCAGAGCATCTTTAGCCGTTTGTTTTATAAGTGTATTATAAAATACATTCAACGAAACGATATCATTAATCGATGTGCTACAAATAAATAATAAAGTCATAAAAATTGATTTCTAAAACAGATTAGTAATTTTCAAATAGTGAATTTATCTTTGATAATAGGTCCGTAGAGCTCGTAAACCAAGCGAGTAAATTCCCTTCTTCATCCGCCGTAATCAACATTTTTTTATTCTCTTTATTTGTGTAGGTCGACATGTCCCATATCCATTTTTCATGCCCTACCAACTCTGTGTAGTTTTGTTCGATCTTATCTCTAGAAAGTTTAAAGTCGTATCTAAATATTCTGTTATCTAAGCTAGAAGTATAAAGCACTTTTAGAGCTTCATCAAAATAGATACAACTGACTCTACTGTTATGCAATTCGAAGTTGTTGTTTAGTTTTAATTTTATGAGGTTTTTAATACTCTTAAAGTTGTATTCATACCAGAATACTTTTCCAGAATTGAGTCCAATAAACAGATAGTCACCACTCAAATAAATTAATTTAACGTTTTTTAAACTGACGGTTTTTGTGTCTAGTAAAACTTTGTAGTTTTTACCATCCTGATCTAAAACGAATAAATTATCATCTGCCACTAAAAATAATTTTGAATCTTTATAATAGGAGGCTTGAATGTTCTTGAAATTATTATTTTGTTTCTGTATTTTATAATCCTTGAATGTGATGACTTTATTTTTCAGAACAAGATGTTGAGTGTTTGCTGAATTGTCTACAAAGAAATCTACAATAGTTTCTGTCTCTGCTACCGATTCATAAAGCGTTTCAAAGGTGAGTGTCTTTGGATACACCTTTAAAATTTTCCCAGAAAAGGTAGTGACTAACAAGAGGTCTTCGTTGGCAAAAACCAAATCTCGTATGCGGTCATCAATATTATTTTTAGCAATTGAAATAGATCCCTCTCGTTTTTCCTCTTTTTTAATATCGTAGAAATGCACTTCTCCTTTGTCGCCTGCATAGGCAATAAAAGCGCCGTCAAGCACACTAAACGAACGAATAGAAAAGTTGTCCGATTTTGCCAATCGCATACTTGTTTGGCTATATTTTGTTTGTTCTTCAAGCACTGACAATGTTTTTTGATTCAAGCCCAAAACGTTTTCATCACCAATATAAATATCAATATTTTCCTTTAACCGCAAGGAGTCAAATATTTTTTGATTTTTTAAAGACTGATTAATTAGTTTCGTAATTCTAACTTTATCTTTATCCTGAAACGCGTCATTTAATTGTGATTTTAATTCTTTGAAATAGGCTTTAATTTCTAATAACTCACTAATGGTTTTGTTTTTATCAGCTTCGTTTTTAGCTTTTTTATTGCTTATACCCAGCTCTTTCACAGTCTCTTCAATTTCCAGTTTTCGAATACTGTCTTGTCTTTTTGCTATTTTCAATTCGGCGAGTGCACTTTCGGCCTTGTTCCTTTGAATGGTTGCTTTGTCCTGGTTTCGTATTGCTTTTTGTTCTGCTTCGGTAGCTAAAACAGCACTCTTATCGGCCTCTATTTTTGCAATTTTAGCTTCTTCAGCTTTTTTGTCGGCATCATCTTTGGCTATCTTTGCAACGACAGCAGATTCCTCAGCCAAATCAGCATTTTCATCGGCTATTCTCCCATTGTAAAATGCTATACATGCCATTATCAAACAAATCCCTCCTCCAATGGAATACCATTTTCTTTTTGTGCGCTCGTTTTTTCGTTCGCGTTCTAATTGGTCTGCTTTTTCTTTTTTGATTCTGAGGTCGTCTTGTTCACTTTCATTAATGAACGCGATCGTTTCCTTAAAATTTAAACGATACCTTTTTGACCAATTCAGCGTGTGATTTGGGTTATCCCTCCATGCAATAGCACTTTCTAATTCGGGTGTTTTTAGAAAATCAACTTCGCCATTATTTTTTTTAATAGCATCATCTGAAAACGATTTAAAATCTTGATAATCATTTTCTTCTTCTGCGAGCCATTCCGATCGTCTTTCCCAATTTAAAAATTTAGTATATTTCAGATTGATGATATTGTTGCCGTCAAAGGGTTTCTTCTCAGAAATTGGGATTCCAGAAATGGAAGGTTCAAAAATTTCAATTAAATCATTAAACTTTAATTTTAAAGTACGAACAGTTGATGAAAGTTCAGTTACTGAAATATTTATATATTCAGAAATATTTAAAATCTTGTTATAATTAGATTCTGTAGATGAATTCTGCGCATCTTTGAGTCCTTTAAAGAAAAGAGACATTTTGTTTTTATCGGTTTCGTCTAAGGCTTCGTAAATGATTTCGAAATCAGATGAGAGTGCGCTGGTAATACCTCCTAATTCATTAATATTATCAATGTCTATGCGTTGCTTTTCAACTCCACTAATCACATATTTTTCATAGAGTTTATAAAGTAAGAATTGGAAATTAGGAAGATAACTAATTTTCTCATTCAAAGTTTCGATAAAGGATTCTACTACTTTTGAATCAAAATGAACATTATGCTTATAAAAAGTTTGCTCTAAGATTTGATTAATTCCAACATAATCTAAATTCTGAATGGAATATTGTGATTGACTGATGATCTCCTGAAGCTTATTATAAGGAGTTAACTTGGTGAGATAGGATCCTTCAATACAAATGATGAAATAAATGGCGGTGTTTTTGAATGTCACTGTCCTATATATGATATCCATCAAATCATTGTCATCTTCACGCAATGTCGTATCAAAATAGTGTTCAAATCGAAATAAATCCTCCAATTGATCGATTACAATCAACAAGTTTTTAGTGTTATAAATTTCGGATCGTTTGTAAATCTCAACAATTCCTAACGCTTTATAATTGGATATTATTTCAGAATAATATTTATAGTCTGTTGTATTGGGTTTATTATCAATATTAAGGACATTATTAAATGTAAGTGCATGTGCTAAATTAGACAAGGGATCAATTCCCGCTCTAAAGTAAGCAATCGACCAATCTTTGCCGGCTTGTCCCATGAACCCATTTTTAAGCCTAGGGATAAGCCCTGCTTTTATTAATGAGGTTTTTCCTGCTCCAGAATCTCCAGAAAGGGTTAATAGTTTGTTTTTTTGAAGAACATGTAACAAGTTTTCAACTTCCTGCTCTCTCCCAAAATAAAATTCAGAGTCATTTTCAGAATACGGTTTTAGACCCACAAACGGATTTAAATCACTTTTTGTCATAATTTAATTTTTTATTCAGAAGTAGTTTATATTGGCTATATTTGTTTAAATAATTTTGATTTAAAATTAACAATTTTTGTTTAGATATTACTCAACATATGATATTATTTCTGAAATTAATATTCAGATTGCCAGATTTGAATATTCTATTCAGATTTTAGTCGATGAAAATGATCTGTTTTTTTTGTCTAAATCATTATTTAATTCTTTAGACAAAAATATTGAAATTGAAATCATTATTGTAGCAAACAACAATAATAAATCATTAAAAACCATAAATTTATTCAAACGCTTGATTGATGGGGGTGTTTCAATATACTGGTATAACAATTCCGATTTTTTTAATGAAGAGCTATTTTTTGGCATTTTTGACAAAACGTTTTTAATTTTCAAAACATCTTCTGAACCCATCCCAGAAAATGAAGAGGAGTATGTGCGTTATAAAAACGATTTATTTAAAACCATAAAATCAGAATCGGAAAAAGTTGAACTTCTTTCAGGTACTATTAATATTGAGTTTAATTCAGATGAGACAATTGTTCAAAAGAACCAAACGACTCTCTTGACATGGAATGTTGAAAATGCATACCATGTTTCCATTGAACCAGATATTGGAGATGTACCTCTTTTAGGGTCGAAGGAAGTGACCTTGAAAACAGATCAAAGCTATTTGCTTACAGCCATCAATAAAGGATCTACACTTTCAAAATCAGTTTTTATCAAAGTTTTTGAAACCAAAGAAATTGAGTTTGAAATTAGTGTATTTGATCCCATCATCGAAAATTTCATATCCATTGAGCCTTCCAATCTACATGAGGGACATTACGGGGTTTATTTTGGACAATTAATTAAAATTTATTGGAATTTTAATATGATTGGAAAGCTTCATGAAAACAGCCTTGGGAACTTACCACTTGTGGGGTTCCACGAGTTTAAAATACTTGAAAACACAGAACTATTATTCACTTTAAATACCTTAGAAAATACCCAACTAAAAAAACTGGTTTTCCATGTTTTTGAGAATGCACAAATTTATGATAAATTAAACCCTAAATCAGCTGACAATCTTGCTGTAGTAGCTCCAGCGGCGTCTTTAACTATTTTCTCCAGATTCAATCAATTTTTAGCTTCAACTTTTAGTAAAATACAACTTAAATGAGAGGAGAGCTATCAGCAATAACAAAACTCTTGTTGTTTTCTTCGGGAGCTACTTATGATTTAATTCGTAAGTGCCCACGTTTTGAGGTTAATAAGTATGCGAGTATTGGGCTGACTGTTTTGTTTACGGCATTCCTTTCTGTTTTGTCGTCTTACTTTGCTTTTAATTTAATTTTCAACTCAAATTACATTTCTATCCCCTTATCAATTCTTTGGGGGGGCATCATATTTAATTTGGACCGTTATATTGTGTCTTCAATGCGAATGAATGATAGCAGATGGAATGAGTTTTTAAAATCCATACCACGTCTTTTGATAGCTGTTTTGATTGCGATGATTATTTCTAAGCCTTTAGAAATTAAACTCTTTAGCACCGAAATTGAAAATTATTTAGAGAAAGAAAAAATAAAATTAGCGTATGAGGTTAGCAATAAATACAATGATAATCTAAAACATATTGATTCCAAAAAAGAAGTTTTAGAGTCTGGGTTTCAAAAAAACCTAGCCTTAAGAGATGTTTATTACGAAGCCTATAAATGTGAATGTACAGGGACTTGTGGCACCAATGTTAGAGGTTACGGCAAAGAGTGCCAAAGTAGGAAAGAACGCTATGAGCTGTTTCTTGTAGAACTAAAATATAAGCAAATACAAAAGGACTCTATTATGAGAGTGTATTCCGTAGAAGAGATCAAAATTAAAGATCTTATTGAACGGGAAAATAAATTAATTTCTGAAAATGATTTCGGTTTATTCGATCAAATACGGGCCTTAAATCAAATAGATGAAGTGGCTTCATTTTTCATTTTCTTGATTTTTATAATGATTGAAATTGCACCCTTGTTGACAAAATTACTTTCAAACAAGGGGCCTTATGACAATTTGGTTTTAGAACATGAAATGAAATTTGAAACAGACTATTTGAAACAAGTTGACAACTTGGATCATGAGCGCTTAAAGAATAAGAAATTAAAGGAAATGTCGACTAATTTAGAACTAAAATCGAAAGAAAATGAGATTAAAAAGATTTTAAATCAGGACGCATTTGAACGTTATGACAGAATGAGAAAAGACATCGATACTAAAAACATAAATACTTAGCTAAATGCTCAAAATTAAAATGATACCCCAACTCGTTTTTGGGTTCTTGTTAGTAAGCCTATTAGGGTGTGACTCTCTGAAGGAATTATTAGATCAAGATTTTTCCGAATCCGTGGAGCTTCCGAACTCATTTTCCACTGATGGGATTGAAAGTGAAATAGGCGCCTTTTCTCCGGAACTGAAAGCGAAACTGATGAACAATTTAGCATCTGATCCAGAACTAAATTTAACGGATTACTACAATCAAACCTATATTGATAGTTTACGAGCAATTTTGATTGATAAAGGCAGCTTAAAATTAAAACCAATTGAATCGTTTTTAGTTAAACACTTAAGGTCAAAGTCTCCAAAAGACACCCTGTTTATGACCAATATGTTTCTAAGTTCTCCGTCCAATGGCGAAGTCAAGAGTTTTGAATTTGAGGTCTTTAAAGATGATGTGATCTATTATGAAATCACTAATACGAAATCAAACACGCTCAAAGAGCTTTCAATTTTTGAAGGAGACAAAATCAGGGTTTTAAAAAATAATTTAAAAAAGAAGGAAACTATTAAGGGTCAACTTTACATTGCGATGGACAATGTTTTGACCTTAAATGTTTCTAATGATAATTTTATTAAAAATAAAGGGATTCTGAAGTCGAAACTCAAAATAACTTTAAAGAAAACGGCTCCAGATTTAAATTTAAATGTCGAAATAAAACAAGATACAATTATTCAATCCCGCCCATTTGTGGAAGTGGTAAATGATACGGTATACAAACTTATTGAAAACAAAAAATTTAATTTAGGACCACGTTTAGATTTAACCAAAAATCACCAACAGACGTTTGATATTAATATCGACGATTTTGAAAGTCTAATAGGGTGGGGGTATTGGATTGGTTTGGATAAAAAATCAATAGACACCTACAATGAATTATCGGCTACTGAAAGTGCCCTGATTGGTTTCTCCAAAAATGAATTGAAGAAAACTTTAAATGCAATTGAGCTTCCTGTCAATGAAAATCAGGATGTTAGATTGCTGATTAAAAATCAAAGTTTGGACGCAAGAAGTTACAACTATGCTTCAAATTTTGCTTTTTATAAAAGTGATGAATTTACAGAAAAAATGACCAAAAAAGCCGAAGTTCACATGACTAATAACTCCACATTATATGCCTATGATGTTAGTTATAATGTGATTGCAGTGGGTGCTACAAAAATTAAAAACGAAATTATGAAAGATTTTATAGCTTATAAAGATTTCATTTATTTAACAATTATAGAAGATGAATAGATTTTTAAAAACCCTTTTAGTTCTTGTGACCATTTCATTAGTAACGACTTCTTGTCGCGATGTCATGAGAATGAAAAGTAGTGTTAGACGAACACAGTCCGAATTTAACTTTATAAATCGTGGATTCAAAAGTGTTTCAAAAGGTCTGGGATTAAATAACAAAGATAAAGATAAAGAGGAGGAAGTAGATTCTACCCAATATTTATCCCTTCAACAAAAAAACATGTTGAACGATTATGGGTATATATTTGATATGCTAAATCCAAAAGAGGACCGCATCAGGAGTGATAATTTTACATGGGATTCTGTTCAAAAAGTATACTATGTAAAGACTCAAAATTATAAAACGATCAAGCCAGAAAATGAAGTTTTTGGATGGCATCCGTATTGGATGGGTTCCAAATGGGAGCAGTATCCATTTGAGTTATTATCCACAATAGCCTATTTTTCCTATAAAATTGATTCAGATACGGGGTCTTATACAAACCCAGCACAAATAGAAGATTGGAGAACCACCAGAATGATTGACTCCGCGAAGGCAAAATCGACACGGGTTCTATTAACTGTTTCTTGTCATGGTTATGATAATAACTCTGAATTCTTAGACCATCCCGATCGATGGGATGTTCTAATTGATACACTCTCAGAACTTGTCCTCAGTCGAGACGGAGATGGAGTTGATTTGAATTTTGAATTACTACCGTATTTTAAAAGAGAAAAATTTAACAGGTTTGTGAAACATCTCAAAAATCGACTTGATGATGATTTTTCAAATGCAAATAAAACGTTTTACTTATCAATTACGTTGCCAGCCAATAATAGCAGGGATATTTTTGATGTTCAAGAACTCCAAAATTATGCCGATTTATTAGTGATTATGGGATACGATTATCATATTGGTGAGAGAGCACAAGGGGCTGTTTCGCCATTAATGTCCTCCGAAAATTCATCGCTTAACCTTTCAACTACCGTTGAATATTATTTAGAAGCAGGAATTGATCCTTCCAAAACTATTTTAGCCCTGCCGTATTATGGGAGTTTGTGGAAAGGAGAACTCAGTAAAGACGGCTCTACGGTCTACAATACAAGTACTTATGACAAGCCTTTGACATACAGTGAGATTCGGAAAAAATATATTGACAATGATAAGCTTAAGGTGGATGCCTTTCGGGATGAAGTGAGTATGACTAATTATTACAACTTGACTTTTGCGGATAATTCAACCCAAGAAATATGGTTTGATGATGATTATACCCTTAGAAAAAAGTACGATTTTGCATTGAGTAACAAACTAAAAGGAATCGGAATTTGGGCTTTAGGGTATGACAATGGGTATGATGATTTGTGGAATGTCATTGAAGATAAGTTCTCAACCGATCAGAAAATAATTAAAAACCCAATTCTAGAATCACAAGGATACCCTGTTCGATTTAGTAAATATTTACTTCAATACAAGTCAATATTTATTACTGCAGCAGTATTTTTCTTAATGACTGTGGTTCTTGCCTTTTTTGTATTACTCTGCGATTGGAATGTGAGAGACTCCATTGTTAGAAATCAATTACATCTTTTGATATTTGCAGTTGTCGTATTTATACTTTTAATACCAATTACCATACTGCTTTATACAGCCCTAAATGATATATTGCCATGGGCCAATGTATTTATTAAATCGGAATGGAAGTATTTCCTTTCCTATTTTGTTGGGCTCATGACATTGTTTGTGGCCTATAGAATTAAAATTAAACCAATTAAA
>Ga0209533_1002354_pt1 | contig 17177 bp, 14 predicted proteins | sample COG_04_FD_184748 | JGI IMG/M metagenome (GOLD analysis project Ga0209533, IMG submission 184748) | Pelagic Microbial community sample from North Sea - COGITO 998_met_04 (SPAdes) (version 2) | ecosystem: Environmental > Aquatic > Marine > Neritic zone/Coastal water | place: Helgoland, sampling...
GGCATCGCGGGCGAGTATTTCGGCGCGGGGTGCTTTGGCCTCATCCATGTAGTAGCGGGTGAACGGGATGTCGATGCGGAGGCCTTTGTGCATGCGTGATCTTTCGTTTTCGAAGAGTGTTTCCCATTCGATTTGTTGACCCAAGGCGCGAGTCTTTAGGTAGCCGCCTGTGGTTGGCCTTTCAGTCGACCATGAATCGAAGAAGGCAAATCCGTGTTCGTCGATACTGACGGTCGCGTAGCCCCGGGTGTTGTAGTCGACTGCTTCGGTTTCGACTTCCGATAGGCGCACGTAGTCTTCTTTGATCCGCAACCAGACGTAGCGACCTTGAAAGGGATCGGCGGGGTCGATGGGCTGGGTTTTGAAGCGAAACAGTGCGCCTTCGCGCAGCACGGTTTCGCGCTGCTGAATCATGCGCAGTGGCACCGCAATCTGAGCCAATATCAACAGGCCGAAGAGGATGATTCGCAGGTTCATGAGTGCGCGTCCTCCTGTTGGTGCTTTCTGCGAGCCATGATGAGATTGGTGGCAAGGAAGGCGCTGCCCATGAGGATGAAGGCGATGCCGCGGGCTAGAAAGCCGAAGTCGCTATCGAAGAAGCGCGTGATCAGCAGTAGGCCAAGCACGGCCATGCCGTAGTTGACGAGGCGTAGTTGTGTGTTGCGGCAGCCTTGCACGAGGTAGGCGAGGCCGAGCGCCAGCATGTAGACGTTGAAGAGCAGGGCGTTGATCAGCTCACCTTCGTAGAATGCTGCAAATACGAAACTGGCTAAGGCGAACAGAGGGAAGGAGCACAGAATGATGATCGGCAATGAATCGCGGCGTAGCGCTTTGATCGCAGTGAGTGCCCATGCGATTACCAGCCCTAGGATTAGGATCGAGTCACACCAAATGCCCCATTCTTGAAAGCCTCTGTAGTAGCGCGTGTGATTCCAGCCGATGTCGTGCCAGATGTCTTGCCAGGTGAAGATGTAGGTCAGCACGGTGGTTCCTGCGAGTCCGACGGTCAGGAGTGGGTTGCGCCAGCCTGATTCACTTGGGAAGAGTCGTAGGCCGAGCAGTCCCGAAAGGCTCAAAAAGAACGCGTAGGCGACGATCCATAGCCCCGGCACAGTGCGTTCGAGCACGATTCCTAGGGCAATGGGCAGCATCAGCATCAAGCCCCAGAGCGAGAGTAGTCCGTCGTGGGCTTGTTGGCGAATGAGTTGCACGACGTGCACCAGCGCTGGAATCAGCAGCAGCCAAAATCCGATGGCTTGCCCGTATTCGTCCTGCGCCACGCCGCTCCAACTACAAATCAGCGTGATATAAAACAAATATGCTCCCGTGGAGGGCAGTAGAAAGATGAGCGGCATGACTAGCAGTGCCCAGACCAGCAGAAATCCTGGAGTGTTGCTCGGCAGGTGGTAAGTTTGCCCGATCAGCGCGATGCAGGCGCCGACTGCTAAGCTGTGAAAGATGCCGGCTGATTCGCGCAGGCCAGTGCCTCCGCGCCGGATCGCGAGTGCGCTGAGCACCGCCCCGATTATGAGTGGGCAGAACGAGAGCACTGCCCGCGTGGGGCGAGATAGATCCTCCCAATTGTGCGCGAATAGCAGGATGATGCCGCCGCCGATCAGTAGCGCTCCGAGCACCGCGAAGGCAACCGTCGCCCAGTGCGTGCGTGTTTCAACCTGAGTCGTGTAGTAGTTTTCGAGCCGCTGCCGTGCGTCGGCAGAGAGGATGCCTTCATCCTCCAGAGCGGGGAGCTCTTGGAACAGCCATTGTCGATACTTTGACGGGATTTTTCGCATTGCGGCGGGAATTGCTAATGACTGTCGAGTCTTACGTAATTTTTGCAACTCTGAATTCTTTCTTGGGTCATCTCAGCCTGCTCATCTTCATGCATTTGCGACCTTGCGTATATAGTGCAGGAAACACACTTGCCAGCGGGCGGGTGTTTCACCATTTTCTGACCTTTTTCGCGGTTTCGGTGTCCTCAGTGAGCTGAAATCGCCAATATTTTCATTCAGTAACCGCACACATTAGATCTCATGATCTCAGCCATTCTCAAAAAGTTTTCCGGACGTCACTATAAGAAGTATCTTAAAAAGTGTCAGCCTATCGTCGAGCGTATCAACGCATTTGAAGTTGAATACCAGTCGCTTACAGAAGAGCAGTTGCGCGCTAAAACCGCCGAGTTCATGCAGCGGCATCAGGATGGCGAGTCGCTCGACGATTTGTTGCCGGAAGCGTTTGCGACGGTGAAAAACGCGGCGCGCCGTATGTGTGGGCGAGAGTTCGATGTGTGTGACCACATGTTGCCTTGGAACATGGTGCACTACGACGTGCAGTTTATCGGCGGTATCGCGATTCACGAGAAGCACATTGCGGAAATGGCGACGGGAGAGGGGAAGACGCTCGTTTCGACCTGCCCACTGTATCTCAATGCGCTATCGGGGCAGAATTGTCAGCTGGTGACGGTGAATGACTACCTCGCTCGTCGTGACTCCGAGTGGATGGGGCACCTCTACCGCATGCTTGGCCTGACGGTCGGCTGTATCCAGAATAGCCAACCGCCACAAATTCGCCGCGAGCAGTATGAATGCAACATTACCTACGGCACCGCCTCAGAGTTTGGCTTCGATTACCTGCGCGATAACGGTATGACCAGCAACAAGGAAGATCAGGTGCAGCGTGATCACTATTTCTGTATCATTGATGAAGTGGACTCGATTCTCGTCGATGAAGCCCGCACACCGTTGATCATTTCTGGCCCGATGCAGGATGACAATCCACTGCCATTTGGTGAGATTAAGCCAAGTATTCAGCAGCTGGTCTCTAAGCAGCAGGCGTATTGCAACCAGTTGGTCGGCGAGGCGAAGGCCACCCTCGAAACCGACGGTGTGGACGAAGATGCGAAGTATGCCGCGACTGCCAAGCTCTTCCAGGTGAAGCTCGGCATGCCGAAGAACAAGCAATTTCACCGTCTCAATGAGGTGCCGGCGATTCGCCGCGCGATCGACAAGTTCGATCTCGAGATGAATAGCGATTTCAACAAGAAGGAGCGTTACGCTCTGAAGGAAGCGCTCTTCTACGTGATCGACGAGAAGAACCAGCAGGCCGACCTCACCGAGAATGGCCGCGTGCTCATGAGCCCCGAGGATCCAGACGCTTTCATGCTGCCCGACCTTCCTGAAATGTTCATCGAGATCGATAAGAACGAACAGTTGGCCACACCAGAAGTGAAGCAGGAGGCCAAGCTGGCCGCCGAGACTGTCTTTCAACAAACCAGCGAGCGCATTCACTGCATCAGCCAGTTGCTCCGCGCTTACAGTCTCTACGAGCGTGACAAAGAATACGTCGTGCAAGAGGGTAAGGTAAACATCGTCGACCAAAACACGGGTCGTGTGATGCCAGGTCGCCGTTGGTCGGATGGCTTGCACCAAGCGATCGAGTCGAAGGAAAATTGCACCATCGAGAAGGAGACGAAGACCTACGCGACCGTCACAATTCAGAATTACTTCCGTATGTATGAGAAGTTGTCTGGTATGACCGGCACCGCGGAAACCGAAGCCTCCGAGTTTCACGAGATTTATGGCCTCAACGTGATGGTCATTCCGACCAACCAGCCTTGCATTCGCATTGATATGAACGACGTGATCTTCAAGACTCGTCGTGAGAAATTTGCCGCAGTGATCAAAGAAGTCGAAGCCGCGCATCAGAAAGGGCAGCCCGTTCTCGTGGGCACCGCATCGGTCGAAGCCTCTGAAGTGCTGAGTCGTATGTTGAAGCGTGCAAACATTGGGCACAGTGTGTTGAACGCCAAGTTCCACGCACAGGAAGCCGAGATTGTCGCCAATGCCGGACGTAAGGGCGGCGTGACGATCGCTACGAATATGGCGGGTCGCGGCACCGATATTAAACTGGCCGAAGGTGTGCCAGAACTCGGCGGACTGTTTGTCGTCGGCACCGAGCGTCACGAATCGCGTCGTATTGACCGTCAGCTACGTGGCCGTTGTGCGCGTCAGGGTGATCCAGGTATGTCGAAGTGCTTCGTGTCTCTAGAAGACGATCTCATGCGTCTGTTTGCCAATGCCGGACCGATTTCCCGTATCCTTGAAAAGTCGATGAGCGAAGGCGAAGAGCTGGAGCACCCAGCCTTGAACTGGTCGATTGAGAATGCGCAAAAGAAGGTGGAGCAGCAAAACTTCTCGATGCGTAAGCGTTTGCTGCAATTCGATGACGTGCTCAACACGCAGCGCGAAGTGATTTACGGTATCCGTAACGAAGCGATTCAGTCCGACACGCCGCGCGACATCATTTACGAAATGATCGAAGAGGAACTCGACGTTCGCTTGGAAGGTCTCGAAGGCGATAAGGATGGCGATGCGTTGGAGAACTTCCTGACGTGGTTGAATGCTTACTTCCCAGTCTCGTTGAAGGCCGAAGAGATTGCTGGTAAAGAGCCAGAAGCGCAGCAGGCATTGATCTTGGAGCGCATCCAAGGAGCATATCAACAACGCGAAGAGTTTGAGTCGAAGGAAGCCCTGGTCGGTCTTGAGCGTTACATCGTGATTCGTTCGCTGGATCGCCGTTGGCAGGATCACTTGACTGAGATGGAAGAGCTTCGCCGTAGCGTGAACCTCCGCAGTTACGGTCAGAAAGATCCGCTTAGTGAGTATAAGAGCGAGGCATATGGCTTCTTCGAGGAGTTGATGAATAACGTCCGCACCGAGATTTGTAATGCCGTGTTCCGCACCGCGACGAATCAAGACGCTTTCCAGAATATGCTCTCCCGCATGTCGCAAACTGCTCAAGTCGCAGGCCCAGGCACCGGACAACCACAAGTCGGCGCACTCGCCGGAGCTGCAGCCGCGCAAGCACAGGCGACGCAAGCCGCCCAACCAGCAGCGCGTAAGCAAGTCGAGTTGCCGAAGGTCGCACCGATTCGCCGTGAATTGCCCAAGCTCGGTCGTAATGACACTGTCACCATCCGTAAGGGAGGCGAGACCAAGGAGCTGAAATTTAAGAAGGCCGAAACCATGATCCTCAACGACGGTTGGGATCTCGTGCAGAAGTAAGCGCACGCAGCATTCGTTTTTCAAAAGCCACCGAGGTGATTCACCTTGGTGGTTTTTTTGTGTTTAGGCTGCTTACTTAAACAGCTCGTCCCAAATCATATCTTCATTTGATTGGATCGGTGCTGCTGAACTACTTTTCTTCGGCTGATTCTTCCAAAGGTAAGCGGCAAAGGCTTGGTCTTCGGCGGAGAGCATGTTGACTGGCAGTTCGAGTTCTGCCCCGTCGATTTGACGTCGAACCTGCAACGAATCTGCTTGGACTTCTAATATCTCGGCCACGAGCGGGCGCTCATTCTTATCGAAGAATGTTTGAACTGTCTCTTCTGCGCGAAGTGCCAACGGATTCACAGGTTCGCTCACTGGTTCTTCCTGTGAAGGTTCCGCCGTGACGTGAGGCAGCGCGCCCGTGTCGGTGAGCTGTTGAATCGGGGCCTCCGCTACGATGGTTTCGGAGGCGACCGCTGCAGGGGGCTGCGATTCTTTGCCTAGTCTGTAGCCAGCAACGAAGCAGAGGGCGCAGGTGGCGAGGAGGAGAGGGATGGAAATAAGACGATTCATCAGGTGGGGAGTTAAAAGACAATGATTGAAGTTGCTACGATGCTTAGAACGATCGATTTGAAAACAATTTTCTAGCGGTGATTTCGAGCTGCGCTCTTTGGGGATCAAACTGTCGTTTCGTTTTCATTGCTGGATGATCATTAAAACGGCTTCTTGCTTGTGATTATAGCGATGCGCCTTTGTCTTCTTCGTGTGAGTGCTACTTTGTTTACATTTAAATCGCCCTTATCAAATAGTGCGATTTTGGCCGATGAGGTCAGTTCTTATCGTAGCCTGTTCGTGGAGGCTCTCTCTTCGCTTGTATTTCTGCTAAATGAAAATAGCTTTTCGTTTAGTAAACCTCCCGCGCCTCTAAATGTATGCGTCATTCGGGAGGTGTTTTTTTGCACGGTTTTCGGTTTTTGTTTTGTGGACATAAAACAACTTGCAATTTTAGCAAGTTGTCACACGTTCAAATACAGCATGCCCGCCGAGCCTCTCGGTTCTTTCGAGAATCTGAAGCTTAATTCCGGCGGGTTTTTTTGTGTCCGCTTTCAGCGCTTGAACGCGAAATTAAGGAATATGGCCCTATGAAATACACGAAAGAGGCGCTTACATTTGAGCAGCAGGCGGATCGTTTGTTGAATCGTGGGCTGGGCGCGGATCGCGATGAATTGATCAAGCGTTTGAGCTCTGTCAGCTATTATCGCTTATCAGGCTATCTCTATCCATTCCGCTGTCCAGAATCTGATAACTATCTCGAAGGCACCCGCTTTCAATCGGTATGGGATCGTTACTGCTTTGATCGGCGACTGCGCGTTCTAACATTAGATGCGATCGAGCGTATCGAGGTTTCGGTGCGGACGAAGGCGGTTTATTACTTTAGTCACGCGCATGGGCCGTTCGGTTATTGTGATGTGGGGGCGCTTCCGAAATTGGACCCAGCACCCGATTTGGACGGGAGAACCGCTTGTATAATATGAACCGTTACTCTAAACTTTGGGGCCTCCTCGCTGGGGCGCTGACTGCACTGTCTTGGGTGCTATCGATTCCGCCTTTTGAATTTGCGGAGGCCGCTTATATTGCGTTTATCCCGCTGATTCTATGGCTCTACACGCGGCCTTCGCGGCGTCTCTGTCTGGCCGTGGCACTGGGCACTGGTTGGGTGGCTTGGTTCGCGATTTTGATTTGGCTGCGGCATGTCACGTGGTTTGGCACAGTGGGCCTGTCGGCGATTCTTGCGGGGATTTTTACGCTGTGGGTATTGTTGGTGCACTGGTTGCTGCCGCTGGTGGCTGATCGTTCGTTCTTGGTTCGGGCGCTGGCGTTTGCGGGGATGGCGGGCGCGTGGGTGGTGCTGGAATGGGCGCGCACATGGGTTTTGTGGGGCTTTCCGTGGGCGCCGCTGTCGCTCAGTCAGTGGGAGCGTCCGGTGGTGCTGCAGATTGCGGCATGGTCGGGGGCATACGGTCTGTCGTTTTTACTGATCTACTTTAATTTCTGTGTCGCTCAAACCTTGCGCAACCGCGTGGTGATTAAGACGCGTAAACTCTGGTCGGGCTGGTTCAGTTTGGACCTATATGTGGCGATGGCGCTGCTGGGCTTGTGTATCTTTGTGTTTCTCAAGTCGCTGCCGCAGCGGGGATCTGATGTTACTTTATTCACGGCGGCAGTGGTGCAGCCTTACATTACGCCGGAGCTGAAGTGGGACGAGGCGCGAGAAGTGGAGAATCTGGAGATTCTGGAGCGACAGACACAGTTTGTCGCCAGTCTGGAGAGTGATTTGGTGCTTTGGCCGGAGGCTGCGACACCGTGGCCAGTGATGGGCTATCCGCATATGCAGCAGCGGGTCGAGGCGCTGGTCGATGATATCGGTAAGCCGATTTTGATGGGAAATCTAGCCGTGGATCGGAATGCCGACTTGTGGTATAATGGGGCATTTCTAGTCGAGCCTGATACGGGGCTGTCAGATGTCTTTTATGTGAAGCGCGAGCTGGTGCCGTTTGGCGAGTTTGTGCCGTCGTATTTGAGCTTTATACAAAAGGTGGTGCCGGTGGGCGGTAACTTTGTGCCAGGCACAAAGCCAGGCTTGATTGAGGTGACATTGGGCGACAATACGGTGAAAATCGGTTCGTTGGTCTGCTATGAGGATGTGTTTCCTGGTTTAGCGAGGGAAAGTGCACAAGCAGGGGCGCAGGTCTTTTTCGTAGCGACGAATAATGCGTGGTATGGCGAAGAGGGTGGTGCGCCTCAACATGCGGCGCACTCCGTCTTACGGGCGGTGGAAAATCGCCGACCTGTGATGCGCTGCGGCAATGGTGGCTGGAGTGGTTGGATCGATTGCTTCGGCACGATCCGCGATGTGATTTATGATGAGCATGGCAGCGTCTATTTCCGCGGAGGCGGGACGTATGCCGTGGTGCACTATCAGGAATGGATGCGTCAGCAGAGTTTTTATACGCGGCATGGCGATTGGTTTGTCGCGTTGAGCGGCGGGTTTGTGTTGGCCGCGATCGGGCTCGGGATGTTGCTCAGAAAACGGGTAACTGATCCCTGAGCAAGGTAGTGGAATTCGCGACGTGTCATGGCGTAGGAGGAAGCGGTTTCGATCAGTGCGCTGGCTTGGGTTTTGAGGTCGAAATGGCATTCGCCAGTCCGCTGCGGATGCTGTGTTTTGTCGTTTTGAGGTCGAAATGGCATTCGCCAGTCCGCTACGGATGCTGTGTTTTGTAGCGGAACCCGCGAAGCGGTTTCGATTCGTGCGCTGGCTTGGGTTGTGCGGACTTAATGGTTTCGCCAGTCCGCGGCGTCTCATGAACGCACAAAAAAGCCCCTCGGCTGAAAAGGACCGAGAGGCTTCCTGACCCCTATTACCTAACAGAAAAATTAGTGGGTGGCGGCTTGCTCTGCGAAGAACTCCTGTAGGACTTCCATACGCTTTTGCTGAATGTGTTCTTGATGCACTTCGCTTTGACTGCGTTGGCGCTCATTCTCAGTCATGATGCGGCGCATCTTGTGGATGGCGATCGTTTGGATCTGGCGCACGCGCTCGCGGGTGATGTCGAATACTTCACCGACTTCTTCGAGGGTGAGCGGGTGGTTGCCGTCGAGGCCGAAGCGTAGGCGGATGATCTCGCCTTCGCGCTTATCGAGTAGGCTGATGACGGATACTATATCGTTGTGAATCGACTTCTGTTGGAGGTTTTCCAGGGGAGTTGTCTGGTTCTCGTCACCTACGAGCTCGCCGAAGCTGGTATCACCGTTTTCACCCACGGGTGCATCGAGTGAGGACGGACGGACGCTGACTGACTTCAGGTGTGCCACTTTGTTGACTGGCATGCCCATTTCATAGCCGATCTCTTCGTCGGAGGGTTCGCGGTCGAGCTCGTCTGCTAATGCTGCCGTGATACGGCGCATCTTTGCGATTTTATCGACGAGGTGCACTGGCAGGCGGATGGTTTTACTCTGGTTGGCGAGTGCGCGCTTGATCGACTGTTTGATCCACCATGCCGCGTAAGTGCTGAGCTTGCCACCTTTGGAGGGGTCGAAGCGTTCGACGGCTTTAATCAGGCCGATGTTGCCCTCGCTGATCAGGTCGAGCAGGGGCAGGCCGAAATTGTTATAGTCGTGCGCGATTTTGACGACGAGGCGCAGGTTGGCCGAGATCATGTGATCGCGGGCGGCTTTGTCGCCTTTCTTGATGCGAGCAGCCAGGGAGACTTCTTCTTTGGCAGTCAACAGCGGCGTTTTGCCGATCTCCTGCATATAAGTGCGCATGACATTACGATCAGTGGAGGGGAGTGCGCGCACGTCGGTAATCGCTTCGACGGTTTCCGTCTGAGCCCGCGGGACTGCTGAGGGTGTCTGAGTTAAACGGTTGCGAGGGCTCGATTTTTCCAGTTTCTTGGGCATAGTAGGATGGGTCGGATAGGTTAATATTTCTGTCTGCGCGACTTTGCTAAGAGCCGCGCTGAGGGAGGTTATTCCTCGTTACGAAAGAAATATCGTTTTTTTCCTAACCACCTTACAAAATAATTAGAATAATTCTAATTATTGAGCATTTCTTCGGCAAGTTTGACGGCTTTGAGCATGCCCTTGGCTTTATTCACGGTCTCCATGAATTCATTTTCTGGGACGGAATCGGCCACCACACCAGCGCCCGACTGGATGTAGATGTGGCCGTCTTTGATGACGGCAGTGCGAATGCCGATGCAGGAGTCGTGATTTCCCTCGTAGCCAAAATAGCCGAGTGCGCCGCCGTAGACGCCGCGTTGGCTTTGTTCGAGTTCGGCGATGATTTGTAGGGCCCGGACCTTGGGTGCGCCGCTGAGGGTGCCTGCCGGGAAGGTCGCGCGCATGAGATCGTATGCGGTCTTGTCCTTAGAGATAGTTCCTACGACCTGTGAAACGATGTGCATAACGTGTGAATAACGTTCGATTGTCATATAGTCCGGCACCTCGATGGAGCCGTATTCACAGACGCGGCCGATGTCATTGCGCGCCAAATCGACCAACATGAGGTGTTCGGCACATTCTTTTTCGTCGGCGAGGAGGTCTTTTTCTAACGCTATGTCTTCCGCTTCGTCTTTGCCGCGATGCCTTGTGCCTGCGATGGGGCGGATTTCTACCTTATCGTCGGTGAGGCGAACGTGCACCTCGGGGGAGGCGCCGACGACCGAGAAATCGGCATCTTCCATCAAAAACATATAAGGCGATGGATTGACGGTGCGCAGGGCACGGTAGAGATCGACGGGAGTGGGGGTGAATCTCTTCTTAAAGCGCTGAGATAGAACGGTTTGTATGACGTCCCCAGAGCGAACGTATTCTTTGACGCTGTCCACGGCGGCCTTAAATCGGTCTTTGGTGAAGTTGCCGTCTGGCACGGTGATTTCGCCTGGTTCTGAGAGTTCTCGGTGCGCCAGCGGTTGCGGCTTTTCGAGTTGTTCACAGATATTCACAATTTCTGCGACGGCGCTATCATAAGCTGCTGCGGCATCGCCTTCGATGTGGGCGTTTACGCACACGCGCAGCACTTGGCGCACGTGGTCGAAGATGACCACCGAGTCGGTGATCAAGTAGTAAAGGATCGGCACTTCGAGCGGATTCTCTTCGGGCTTCGGAATGGTCGGCTCGACGTAGTGAACATATTCATGGCCAACAAACCCGACGGCACCACCGGTAAAAGGCGGCATGCCTGGCAGACGCACGGGCTCGTAGCGTGCCATTTCGGCTTCGATGATCTTGAGTGGATCTTCGGGGGTCGGGAGTGTTTCGACTTTACCGGTTTTGTGCGTGATGGTGACTTCGTCCTCGAAGACGCGGATGACCTTGCGCGGATTGCTGCCAAGGAAGGAGAAGCGGCTGATATTCTCGCCGCCGACGATCGACTCAAACAGAAAGGCTGGGCCATCTTCGCGGATCTTGGAATACGCTCCCAGTGGAGTTTCGCAGTCTGCGGTCAGGTCGAGATACACCGGCACGGTGTTTCCTTGCTTAGCGAGGGCTTCGAATACGGATCTGGAAGGTTGTATATTCATGGTCAATAACGTCGAACATCGAATGTTGAACTTCGAACGTCGAATAAATTTTCGATGACTAACTTTTGAAAGTGTGAATTTTTGAATGGGTTTTGCTCTGACTGGGATCGGCTGTCTTTAGCTGCCGTTCTTTTATTCGTTTATTGGTATGCACGCTCTGGCTTAGGTTCGGCGGCAGCTAAAGCAGCCGGTCCTTGGCTTGGCGTCGAAGTTGAGCGTTCGATGTTCCTCAAACGCCTGCAAGGCGCGCAAAGTGCGCTTCGGCATCGGCCAAGACCGCTTCGATTTCGTCGCCGACGACTGTAAAATGCCCCATCTTGCGGCCGGGGCGTGGTTCGCCTTTGTCGTAGAGGTGCAGTTTCACGCGTGGGTCGCTGAGCAGGCCTGCCCAATCCGGCTCGCCGTCGTTCCAGACGTCGCCGAGGAGATTGATCATCACCGTTGGCTTGTGCAGCTCGGTGGAGCCGAAAGGTAGATCAGTGACGGCGCGGATGTGTTGTTCAAATTGAGAGGTCAGGCAGCCGTCGATGGTGTAGTGCCCGGAGTTGTGCGGGCGCGGCGCCATCTCGTTGATGATCAGGTGGCCGTCTTCGTGTAGGAAGAGTTCCACTGCGATCAATCCGACGACGTCGAGCTTATCGGCAATCTCGCAGGCAAGTGCCTCGCCGACTTCGCGGGTGGCATCCGTGATCCGTGCGGGCACGATGGACGCGTGGAGAATGTGGTGCACGTGCACGTTTTCCGACATCGGGAAGGTGCTCTTGGTGCCGTCGGCTTGACGTGCGCAGATTACGGAGAACTCGCCGATGTGATGAATCCATTTCTCAACGACCACGCGTGGCGGGCGTTCGAGGTAGTTCCACAGATACTCGGTGTTTTCGGCTTCGTCGGCCTTGTTGAGTTTGATCTGGCCTTTGCCGTCGTAACCGAAGGCGGCCGTTTTGATCACGCATGGGAAACCGATGGCGTCGATGGCGACCTTCAGGCTCTCTGCTGAGTCCGCATATTCGAACGGCACGCAGGGCAGGCCGCTCTCTTTGAGAAAGTCCTTCTCACGCTGGCGGTGTTGGCAAATGTGGAGCGCTTGGCGGCCAGGGAGCACGGGTTTGATCGCGCTTAGCATGTCGAGCACCTCGGCTGGAATGTTTTCGAACTCCAGCGTGATGACGTCGACACCTTCTGCAAAGGCGCGCAGAGCGGCGTCGTCGGAGTAGGGCGCGTTGACTTCTTTGTCAGCAACATGCCCAGCAGGGCACGGGCCGGACGGCTCGAAGACGTGAAAGCGATAGCCGAGCGCGCGGCCTGCGAGAATGAGCATGCGGCCGAGTTGGCCGCCGCCGAGAATACCAATAGTGCTACCTGGAGTGATCATGCTTCTGGGAGCTCCATTGAGAGCACGGTGTTGGTTTGGTTTTCGCGGAAAGCTTTGAGGCGTTCGCGGACATCGGGATCGTTAAGTGAAAGAATGGACGCTGCGGAGAGCGCTGCGTTTTTCGCACCAGCCACACCGATTGCGAGGGTCATGACAGGGATGCCTGCTGGCATTTGCACGATAGAGAGGAGTGAGTCTTGGCCGCTGAGCGCCTTCGACTGGACTGGCACGCCGAGCACGGGCAGGTGCGTCATGGCGGCAGTCATGCCTGGGAGGTGGGCGGCACCGCCGGCTCCGGCGATGATGATTTGGATGCCGCGCGCTTCGGCCGTTTCCGCATAGGAGTAGAGCAGTTGTGGCGTGCGGTGCGCGCTCACGATCTTCGTTTCAAAAGGGATTTCCAGCTGTTTGAGTAGGGCCGCAGCCTCCCCCATTGTAGACCAGTCTGAGTGACTGCCCATGATGATTCCGACGACGGCGTTGTTCGCATTTGCTTCCATACGGGCAAGAGAAGCGGATTCCTGCGCGGAATTCAACCCCAGTCTACACAATCTATTACACTGGCAGTTGCACGGTAAAGCAGCTGCCTTTGCCCAGTTCGCTTTCAACTGTGATGCTGCCTTTGTGCGCTTCGATGATCGACTTTGTGATGGCTAGGCCGAGGCCGGTGCTGCGGCGGTCGTCGGAGCGCTCGTTGCTGGAGCGATAGAATCGATCAAACAGATGCGGGATGAGTCAAACTCTGCAGGCACGGGCGACTGTTTCAGTGTGAGGCGAATATGTTTGGCCTCCGCAAGCGTGTTGAGCATGTCGACGGTGTGGGCGGTCGGCTCGGCGAGGTCGCTGGGGCTCTTCTTGATCTGGAATTCTCCAGAGTCGATCCGTGCCAATTCTAGTAGGGACTCGACCAGTCCGCGGATGTGTTGGGCGGAGGCTTCGCAGGTCTTCAGTGCCGCTTGGTATTTCTCAGGTTCACGGTCACGCATGAGTGCGAATTGGCACTTCGCCAGTATCACCGCGATCGGTGTGCGCAGTTCGTGCGAGGCTTCGGCGGCAGCTAAAGCAGCCGGTCCTTGGTGGTCGCTGGGATCGGCTGTCTTCAGCTGCCGTTCTTTTGTTCATTTATTCGTTTTATCAGTGTATTGAGGGCTTGGCTTCGGCGGCAGCTAAAGCAGCCGGTCCTTGGTGGTCGCTGGGATCGGCTGTCTTCAGCTGCCGTTCTTTTGTTCGTTTATTCGTTTTATCAGTGTATTGAGGGCGAGGCTTCGGCGGCAGCTAAAGCAGCCGGTCCTTGGTGGTCGCATCGCTTAGGAATTCGCTTTCTTAGTTAGGGTAAAACGGATGTCAGTTGGTCAATGTGCTCCCGCACATGGTAGACTGCTAGGAATTGTTTGGCCTGCTGCGGGTCCGTGAGTGGGAAGGAGCCGCTACGGATACGTGGTTTGGGCTCGGACGTGAGTTGCACGGGATGGTCTTGAGTGAGTTGACGGGCCCACTCGCTGAAGTTTGAGGTCGCGCTTTTTTTGAGCTGTGAGCGTGTGATGATTTGAAAGGTGCCGACTGCGCCTGCGGCGTTGTGATGCTCCAGTTCGTGCGCGATGCGGCCCATGGTGGTGCGCGGGTTGATCTCGACGATGGATTTGAGGCGTAGCTGTTGGTGCGCGTCGCGGTAGACAAAGGCGTCGATGCCGAGGGGGCCTTCGAATTGTTTCGCGCTGAGGTCGGTTGCGAGCGCGGGTGCGATTTGATTTTCGTAGGTGTCAAAGACGCGGGGGCGACCGCTTTCGGCTCGAGTCATTAGGAAGCGGGTGAGTTCGGGGACGAGTCCCTTGGTGAATCCGTTGGTGATGATACCGCCAAATTGGCCGCGCTGATTGTTGATCAGACGGGTGAAGGCTAGTGGCTTGAGTTCTGAGTCGCCTTGCTCGCATTGCACGGAAAAGTCGAAGACACGTTCTAGCCAGGGTTCGATCAGCACGGTGCCTTGCTCGGTCCAGATGTGATCAAGCCACTTTTGCAGGGGCGGGGTGATGACTTCAGCTTCGAGTAGGCAACGTATGCCGTTGGCCGCGGTGCCGAAGGGTGCTTTGCAGACGATATTGCGGTAGCCGAGTGCGGCGTAGTGGGCTCGGAGTCTGAGCAGTTCGTCGAGGTTGGCAGCTGGCTTGCCGTAGACTTCGCGAGGGGCGAGCCAGTCGGTGGGCGAGTCGTCGGCGAACTTGGATGCCCAGTTTGCACTCCAGCTCTTGGAGAACAGTTCGCGTATACCGTCGTTCCAGAGTGAATCAGCGGGCCGCGGTTGGGTGACGGTATCGAGGTGTTGCCGGAAAAAGTCGACGCTGTCGGGCGTCCATGCCCACGGCCGCAGGTCGTTGAGCTTGCGAGTGATGATTGGCGCGCGTTTTTTTTGAGTGAGTAAGATCTCGGGTAGATGAAAGCCGTAGCTCTGGATTTGACGCAGAAAATCGGGCGCGGGCAGTGCTGGCATGATGAGCAGATCGTCTTGGCGCGAGAGGTAAGCGGGCAGGTAGGCGAGGTCGTCTTGCAGCGTGGAGTCGGCGTGCGTTGTGGAATTGGTTGCAGCGGTTTGCTCGGCCTGCGGGTTGAACCAGAGCACCGACGGCGTGCGGCCTTTGGATTGCTGGAAAATCTGTAGATCGCTGATGAATTCCGGGGCGAGCCCGGCATCGAGGCGGCCTTGAGAGTTGAAGTCGTTGCCCTTGGCGCGGGCGGGGGAGAGCGGGAAGACTAGGCGCTCGCGAAATACCTCCCAGTCGGTCTTGCCGGATGCTTTCCAGCGGCGAAACCATTTGAGCCCGAATCCGACGTGGCCGATCTCGTCGTGGTAGATTTTATCGAGGATCTTGGCGGTGGCGTCGTCGCCGACGGTTTCGAAGACTGTGGCATATTCGCGTGAGTAATCGAGATTGGCCTGTTCAAAGATGAGCGAGAGGCGGGTCACGTAGTCCAGTGGGTCTTCCATCGAGGAGACGCTTTTCCAGAAGTAATCGTTGAGGGGCAGTTCGCCAAACTCGATGCCGCACTGCTGCATGCGGTGCATGTAGAGTTGGGTGTGGATTTGCTCGTCCTTGAGGGTTTCGAGTAAGCCACGGCGGAAACTTGCTGGCGCGTCGGGGAATTTCAGGATGGCGAGGGCCATGAGCTCGGTGGCGAGGAGTTCATGGTTGCCGAAGAAGTGTAGCAGCTTGCCGCGCTCTTTTTCATCGACGAGTTTGGCTTGGCTGGGGTGCTTCGCGCGTACGCCGTCATCTCGCAGCATGAGATGCTTGGGACGTGTGAGTTGGCGTGGCGTGACGATCGCGCTGCCCGGTTGGGTGTCGATGATCTCCTCGCGTGGAAAGCTGAGCTTCGCTTCCATTGTGGTGCCGAAGAGCACCTGTTTGGCAAATTCCTGGAGTTGTATCGCCATTCTGAATACTTAGTCGGTTGTGCCTTTTGACTTGGGATGAATCCATTCGAGCGGGTCGACTTGGTAGTAGCTTTGTAGTTCGGCGTAGAGCTCGGGCTTTTTTTTCTTTAGCTGACGCGGCTTTTCGAAGAAGGCCTCGGTGGCGACGGCGAAATACTCGGCGATATTGGTGGCGCCATAGTGATCGAGCACGGTTTTGCGGCCGCGTTCGGCGTTGTCGACGAGTGTCTCGTAGCCGGGGCCGAGCACGGTGGCCCATGTCTGAAAGGCTTCGTGGTCAGCGAGGCGAGGCACGCCGTTGGTGCTGCCGCTTTCGGAATCGAGTTGATGGGCGAACTCGTGAAGTGTGACATTGTGGCCGTCATGGATATTACGTGCGCCGTGTTTCACTGAGTCCCAAGCGAGGACGACGGTGCCGTTGCTCCAGGATTCGCCGAGGCGGGAGACGGTTTGCTCGGTGGTGATGCCGAAGGAGCCGGTGTCTTTGACGACGGAGCGGAAAGTGCTGGGATAGAGGAGGACGGAGTTGAGGCGTGGGTAGGGAGCGCCCTCGTGGTTGACGACGAGCAGGCAGGCTTGGCCGGCGACGGTGAGGATCATCTCTTCGGTGAGTTCGAGGTCGCCGCAGCCTTCGAAATAGGTGGTGGCGATGAATTGGCCGATCTTTTGGTGCAGGCGTTGTTTTACGTCGTCGGGAAGTTTGTGATAGAGCGGCAGGTTGGCTTCCAGCATGGGGAGCCATTCGTCTTTAAAGGTGTATTCGGTCTGAACTGCGCCGATGAAATACTCTTTAAGCGTTTCCCAAATAGTCATGGTCGTTGAGATAAGCGTTCGGGTTGACGAGCGGCAATTGGAAAAGGGTGGTCGTGGCTTGGGTTGGGCGGCAGCTGAAGCAGCCGGTCCTTGGTGGCTGCTGGGATCGGCTGTCTTTAGCTGCCGTTCATTTATTCGTTTTTTCAGTTGGGCGTGGCTTGGGTTGGGCGGCAGCTAAAGCAGCCGGCCCTTGGGGGCTTGGGTTCTACTGAATCCTCCTTGGGGGGGGAACTGGGATCGGCTGCTTTAGCTGCCGAGTTGCTATATGAGCTTGCGGTTTATTGGATAGTTGCGAGGGTTAGACGATGCGTGAGGTGCCTCAATTTCTGAATGAGCGAGGTGAAATTAGAGCGACGAAGAATCGCTTGCCACATTGGGAGCAGGATGGTTGCACGTATTTTATTACCTTTCGTTTGGGAGATTCA
>Ga0209533_1002361_pt1 | contig 17151 bp, 15 predicted proteins | sample COG_04_FD_184748 | JGI IMG/M metagenome (GOLD analysis project Ga0209533, IMG submission 184748) | Pelagic Microbial community sample from North Sea - COGITO 998_met_04 (SPAdes) (version 2) | ecosystem: Environmental > Aquatic > Marine > Neritic zone/Coastal water | place: Helgoland, sampling...
TATGGTGTTTCCATACAGATTATTGCCTACTGTCGTTCCATGGCTTGATGTGGTGCCTGATCCCGATTGGTCGATAATCGTTTTACCGGTAAACTGTGAACTAGCTAAATTGGGTAGATAGTCTGTGGAAGAGGCCCCACTGAAAGGAAATTCGACTTGAGTGACGCTCACACCAGCACCTGTCGGAATTGCGAGCCCTCGCATGGTTAATTCTTGCACCAATTCGGTGTGCCTAACTTCTGTTTTGTAGGCCATGCCTGCTTTTTGAAGCAGAAATATCCCAAGAAGTGGGATTATTTTATTAAAGGGTAGCATAATAGAATAGATAAAATACCCTAGGTATAATCTTCGTAATCTCAAGTGTGATACTCTTAAGAAATTGTAAAATAAAACAGCCCGATTCTGATGAATCGGGCTGCGAAAGTTTGAGAGTGTCTGACTTCTATCGCTTCGAAAGGAAATAGAGCAACCAGCCGAGGCTGCTGACGAAGGCGGCTACGTAGGTGTAGGCGGCTGCGTCGAGGGTCTTGTTGACGCCTACGAGCTCGTCTTGGTCGATGATTCCTAGGCCGACGAGTTGTGCCTTGGCTCGCTTGCTTGCGTCGAATTCTACGGGTAGGGTGACGAGCTGAAAGACGGTCAGCACGAGATAGACAAGGATGCCGAGGTTGATCGTGATCGGGCCGTAGCCGAAGAAGAAGCCACCAAACATGATGATGGGTAGAAACTGTGAAGCGAAGCCGGTGATGGGCACCAGTTTCATTCGGAGTCCTAAAGGGGCATACTCTTGCTTGTGCTGGATGGCGTGTCCAGCTTCGTGGGCAGCAACGCCGAGTGCGGCAAGACTGCAGCCGCGATAATTGGCTTCGCTGAGCGCGAGGCGCTTGTTGGTCGGGTCGTAGTGATCGGTGAGTTCGCCGTGGCACTGCACGATTTCGACGTCGTGGATGCCTGCGCTTTCCATGACTGCGCGTGCGGCTTCGCGGCCAGTAATACGGCCGCGTGACGGCACTTGGACGTATTTACCGTAAGCGCTCTTGACCTTCATTTGCGCCCATAGGCCAACGGCCATAGGGATGAGAATTAAAACAATTAGTGTCATAGTGAGTCTATTTTTGGACGAGAATCGCTGAGTGTGCCCAAATTATCAAGCAATCGAGATCGATTTTTCTGCGATTTTGAATCGCGACTTTAATGGTTTATTTGCGGACAGCTTCGATGTTGATGGTCACATCGACTTCGCTGCCGACTGCTGGTTGGCCGGCACTGACGCCCCATTCGGTGCGATCCAGTGTGGTGGTCGCTTCCCAGCCTGATAGATAGGCGCCTTGCCTGCCGTCGCCAAACCCGAGTAACTCTACGTCGAGTGTGACTGGCTTAGTAACGCCTCGAAGGGTTAAATCTCCGGTTACTTTAAATTCGTCTGCATCGGCGGTGGCTTCCCATTTTGTGGATTGGAAAGTCATGATCGGGTGCGTGGGTGCATTGAAATAATCGTCTTCTTGCAGATGCTTATCTCTTTGGGCGCTATCTGTATCGACCGATGGAATCTGAATGGTGGCTTGGACGGAGCTCTTAGTGAGATCGTCGCGATCAATGGTGAGTGTGCCTTCGAACTCGCTAAAATTACCCGTAGTTTTGGCAACAAAGTGACGAATGCTGAATTTAACTGAAGAGTGACTGGTATCGATCTCGTAGGTTTCTACGTTGGCTGCATTGAGCCCAGAGCTGAGCAAGCTGAGGCTTGCGATTGAGAGTAGAGAGGTGATTGATAGTAGTTGCTTCATTTAGATGTATTCAGGGATGTCGTTTTTAGTGCCGTGGATGGTAAGGATGTTTAATTGCTCACCTTCGACCCAGACCTTGAATGCTTTGTCCTTGATTTCGTAGAATTGTGGGCTTTTAGGGCATGCGTCTGGAAAGTCAGCGGCGTCTGCTGTGATGAGGTGAAAGACTTCGCCTTCTTGGAAGCAGATCATGCTGAGCTTTGAGTTATTGAATTCAAAGGTGACGCAACCGAGTGTGGGGATACTTGCAAGTTTCTCGCACATATTCTTGGGAGAGGGGGCCCCGGTGCTCGCTAGGTAGCTTTGTAGTTGGTGTGCGTTCGTGTCCTTTTTATCAAAGCTGAAGACGTTCATGCCATCGATTTGATCGGATAGGAATGGCAAGACTGCGGGCAGGCTCGCGAGTGCGGGATCGTTTTGCGCAAGTTGTGTCTGGTCACCGTTTTGCACATTGAAGATGACTACCATGAATACGAAGAGCGCTGCGATACCCATCCAAGGGTTACGCCACCAAGCTTTATGGGTGTGGGCAGCGACTGTGCTTGCACGCTCTGTGTGAGCAGGTTCTGGCTGCTCGGGCGGTGTGGCTTCAAACTCTATGACGTCTTCGGGCCCCGCTTGCATTTGATGCGCACGCATTCCAGCGAGAATCGAGGCCTTCAGGTCTGCGGGCGGCTCGATGTGTTCGAGTTGCTCGCAGATCTGAGTGTCGAAAGCTTGTTGGTCTTCGAACCAAACTTGCAGCTCCGAATCTTGTTCGAGCAGCTCGAAGGCTTCAGCGATGAGTGGGTCGTTGAGGTCGGACTCGTTGCCAGGCCGGCAGAGTTGGAGAATATTTTTTGCTTCTTCGCGGTCCATGATCTTAGAGGGCGTTTTCAGAAGTTTCGGCTTCTTTGCGTTTAAAAATGTCGCGTAGTTGTGCTTTGCCGCGTGATAGGCGGGACATGATGGTGCCGATGGGCACGTCGAGCACTTCTGCGATTTCTTTGTAGGAGAGGTCTTTTAAATAGAAAAGGTTGAGGGGCTCGCGATAGACGGAGTCGACTTCGTCGAGCGCTTCGACCGCAAGGTTGGCATCCATCGAGCGGCGGATGTGTGGCTCCACCGTGCCGCCTGCTGCTTCGAGCATTTCAGGCTCGTAGCTATCCATGCGAGCCTCTTTACGGCGGCGGCCTAGGAACTCGCGATAGAGTGTGGTGAACAGCCAAGATTTCACTTTGGATTTATCGCGCAAGGAACTGCCTTTTTCTGCGTAGATGAAAAAGGTTTGTTGGGCTAGGTCGCCCGCCTCATGCTCGTTTTTGGCTAAACTGTAGCCGAAACGGTAGAGCGGTTTATAGTAAGCATCCACTATAGATTCAAAGTTCAATTCTGGTTCTGTGTTCATGTGAGCGTGTATCAGTGGTGCTTATTCCAAAAAAAGTAATCTATTGTATCTATAGTATGAGCATGGCGTCGCCATAGCTGTAAAATCGATACTTACGGGCAATGGCTTCGGCGTAAAGTTCCTTTAGCCATACAATGCCATCCTCTGAGCCTGGGGTGAGGAATCCAGACACGAGGCAAAGTAGGGTGGATTTTGGTAAATGAAAGTTGGTGATCATGCCGTCGATGGCTGCGAAAGTTGCAGGTGGATAGATATAGATGTCAGCCTCTGCTTGGACAGAACCTGACGGGGTAAGGCAGGACTCTGGAGTGCTGACGGTGCGGCGCATGGCATCTTCTATGGAGCGCACGGAGGTGGTGCCGACTGCTATACGAGGACCGGCGGCGGGATTTTTTAATTCGTTAAACACTGTTGATGGGATTTCATACCACTCGTGGTGGATGTTGTGCTCCTCGATTTGATCCACCTGTATCGGGTGAAAGGTGCCTATGCCTACTTGTAGAGTGAGGTCGTGAAAACGGGCGCCTTGCGCTTCGAGTTCGGCGATTAGATCGGGAGTAAAATGCAGGCCCGCAGTGGGGGCGGCGACGGCGACTCGTTTATCGTAGTCGGCGTAGACGGTTTGATAGCGCTCGTTGTCGGAGGCACGTCGTGGGTCGTCGTCACTGCGTTCGATGTAAGGGGGAAGTGGCATAATACCAAGACGCTCGGAAAGGTCGGTGACGGACTCTTCGCGGACGGGAGTGAAGCGCACCTTGTAGTTGCCGTTGCTACCCATTTCGAGAACTTCAGCGGTGTATTCGCCCTCGAGGCCGAAGCTGCCAGCATTGAGTGTTTTCTTGCCAGGCTTGAGGAGACACCACCAAGTTTGTGCGTCTTCTGCCGGTTGTAAAAGTAAGCATTCGACTTTGCCGCCGGTGGGGCGTTGTCCAAATATCCTAGCTTTGAGCACAGCCGCATTGTTGCGAAAGAAGCGCGGGTTCTCGGGTAGAAAATGGCCTATATCGGCAAAGTGCGCGTGTGTGACGGTGCGTGTGGCGCGATCGACTACCATGAGTCGGGAGGCGTCGCGCGTTTCCGCAGGTTCTTGTGCGATGCATTCTGAAGGTAAGTGATAATCAAAGAGTGCGCTATCCATATCTGTTTTGTATTTATATAGATGGAGCAGGGGTAAACTCTTTTCTGAGGGATTGCTTACCGCTTGCGCTGGTTTTACAAATGCAGTGATAGTGTTGTTTGCATGGCTAATGATGAAAACAGTGTAGATTTATCGAATGCAGTGACTCGTTTGAATGAACGCTGTGGCAATCTGTTTGTGCCCGAAGTGGAGGCTTTCCTCAAGCGTGTGCGCAATGGACGCCTGCTGGTCGCCTGCTCGGGGGGGGCGGATTCAGTCTTTTTACTGCTGATGTTGTATGCGCGGCGGAATGTGCTGCGTTCTGAGTTAGTGGTGGCGCATTATAATCATCGTTGGCGTGGGGAGGCATCGGATGTGGATGCGCAATTTGTGGAGTCGCTAGCTCGGGCCTTGGACTTGCCGTTCGTTGTCGAGTCACGACCTGAAAAGGAGGCAGCCTTTACGGAGACCACTGCACGTGCCTTGCGTTTAGATTTTTTGCGGCGGACGGCATTGCAGCATGGCTGTGCCTGCGTGGCTTTTGGTCATCAGATGGATGATATTTTAGAGACACAGTTGCAGCGTATCTCGCGGGGCAGCGGTAGTGATGGCTTGGCTGCGCCACGACCGATTGCGCGTTTTTCAGATTTGCCGACACATGTGAGGCCGCTGCTGAACATTCGCTCCGTAGATATACGAATGGCCTTGAACTTGGCAGGTGTGCCGTGGCATGAGGACGATTCCAATGGGGATCTTTCGATTGCACGCAATGCACTGCGCTCAAAGGTGATTCCAGATCTGCATGAGGTATTGGATCGCGACCCTGCGATCGGTGCGGCGCGCTGCCGTCGATTATTAGAGGAGGATGCGCAGGCGTTGAATCAGCTCGCAGAGGCGCAGTTACCAGATGCTTTTAATGGAAAGCGGCCGCTTTCGCGGCAGGCATTGCGAGCGGCTCCCCGGGCGCTGACACGGCGAGCATTGATGTCTTGGTTGAATCGCCATGGTCTATTGGCCTCAGTTGGCGCGCCTGCGATAGACCTTTTGTTGAATGAAATTTCTGGGTCGAAGAAACGCCACCAAGTGAGCGCAGGGGCGAGCTACATCGTTATCGAAGGTGACAAGGTCGAGGTGCGCTTGGCGCTTGAGCCTAGTTTAGAACTTTCCATAGAGTCTCAAGCGATTGAGCTCGGGACCTCAATGTTACTACTGACTGGCGCGGTGTTGGAGTTGGCCAAAGTCGAATTGGACGCACACCTCAGAGAGTTAATTGTGACTGGAAAGGTGGATCCATCTGTAGAGGCGTATATTTTGGCAACACAAGAGGGTGTATTAGCGGTCCGCGGTTGGCTGCCTGGAGATCGCTTTGCTCCGATTGGGGCGCCAGGTAGAAAAAAGCTGCAAGATTGGTTTATTGATCGTCACATTCCACAAAAGGAACGAAAGCGGCTACCAGTTGTCATCAACAACTCCGGTGAAATTATCTGGGTGCCTGGTTTTCCTCCGGCGGATCGACTCAAAATCCGTCGAAACACGAAACAGGCTCTTAGGTTGACTTACCGCACTAGAATCTCACCTTCACTCGCCTAATGTCTTCAGAGAACAAAACTCCTCAGAAAAATGATTCCGGTCGCAATGGACCACCGCAGCGCTTTCAGCCAAAGATTTTATTTATCTATTTGCTGATCGGTGCGGCTATTTTGACCATCTGGTTTGCAAATCCAGGTGCGAATGCGAATGCACGCCAACTGACTGTCAGTGAGCTCGTGCAAGCCGTCAAAGAAGGCCAAATTGAAGAAGGTGATGGTTTCATGGAGCCAGATCCGTCCTTCGGGCGTGATGGCTATGTGATTACTGGCAAAATGCTGAACCCAGATCTTACTGGCGAAGGCGACACTTTGGTGGCTGAAGATGCTCCTGAAAAAGTCGGGTTCTCCGCCCGTGGTCGCCTCACTGAAGAGGACTTTTTACTGATCCGTGAAGTGATGAAGGAAAAGCGTGCGAGCACTGCATTGCAGGATGTTTTGATCAGTTTTCTTCCCTTCTTGCTGATCATCGGTCTTTTGTATTTCCTATTTGTTCGTCAACTGAAGAGTGCCGGTCGTGGTGCCATGAGCTTTGGTAAAAGCAAGGCGAAGATGCTGACTCGCGAGAAGGACGCGCTTACCTTTAAAGATGTCGCTGGTTGCGATGAGGCGAAGGAAGAAGTCAGCGAGGTGGTTGATTTCCTCAAAGACCCGAAGAAATTTCAGCGCATTGGTGGTCGTATCCCCAAGGGTGTCTTGATGGTGGGCCCTCCAGGCACTGGTAAGACGTTGCTCGCAAAAGCGGTCGCAGGTGAGGCGGACGTGCCGTTCTTCTCCATCAGTGGTTCTGATTTTGTTGAAATGTTTGTCGGTGTCGGTGCCGCCCGTGTTCGCGATATGTTTGAGCAAGGTCGTAAGAATGCCCCATGTATCGTGTTTATTGACGAAATCGATGCTGTGGGTCGCCAACGTGGCTCAGGTGTTGGTGGTGGCAATGACGAGCGCGAGCAGACTTTGAATTCTCTCTTGGTCGAGATGGATGGCTTTGATGGGCACGAAGGTGTGATCATCATCGCGGCGACCAATCGTCCTGATGTGTTGGATAACGCATTGCTTCGCCCAGGTCGCTTCGACCGGCAGGTAACGATTGATTTGCCAGACCTCAATGGTCGTCATGAAATTCTCCTCGTCCATGCGAAGAAAATCGCACTTTCAGAAGAAGTGAATCTTGAGTATGTGGCTCGGAACACTCCTGGATTTTCAGGTGCGGATCTCGCAAACCTTCTGAATGAGGGCGCATTGATCGCGGCTCGTTACAATAAGAAAGTCGTAGAAATGAACGATCTGGACGAGGCCCGTGATAAGATCTCGTTTGGTCGTGAGCGTCGCAAGTTGATGGATGATGAAGATCGTAAGATCACCGCCTATCACGAAGCGGGACACGCATTGATTCAAGGCATCGTGGATGATGGGCATATGCCCGTTCACAAGGTGACTATTATTCCTCGTGGCCAAAGCCTCGGTTCGACAATGTTCATGCCGAAGAAGGATATGCTGAATCACTCTAAGCGTCGTTGCATCAATGATATCTGCTGCACTATGGGTGGTCGAGCTGCCGAAGAGATTGTCATGGGCGATGTGACTAGCGGGGCATCCGGAGACATTCGTATGGCGACACGCACTGCGCGCCATATGGTGTGTGATTGGGGTATGTCTGAGCTCGGAATGGTAGCGCTCGGCGAGAGCCAGAGTGGTGGCTATCTGGGCCATGGTGGGGTCTCTTCTAAGAATTATAGTGAAGAAACTGCTCAGAAAATTGATCACATTGTTCATGACTTAATCAAAGAGCAGTATGATCGCGCTCTCGATATATTGAACAAGCACCGTGCTGCATTGGATACCATTGCTGATGCGTTGCTTGAGCATGAGACCATCGATGGTAAGCACGTCTTAGAAATTATTAAGCATGGAGAAATGCGCTCTCCGATTGTAAAACGTATCATTGAAGAGCCTGTATCCGAATCTGACGAGGAAGAGACTGAAGCTGAAAAGCAGAAAAAGGAAGACGACGAAAAAGATGGATTTGCTGGCGGTGAAGCTCCCGCTGGTGCGCCTGCGTAGTTGTTTTCAGAATATACTTTCTAAAGCCCAGAGGTCAGATGCCTCTGGGCTTTTTCTTTATTAGGTGTCGGGAAAAAATATGCTCGTTTGATTGCATTCAGTGAAGTAAATACCTTAGATAGAACCCACTAGAGTTCGTTTTTATTGATAAGTATTCTGCCATGTCTACGCCCACTACATCCATAAGCACGTCCGCCAAATCTGATGAAGAGATCAAGGTCTTAGTCGTGGATGACAACTCAGTGGATCGCCAGATGATTGTCTTTGCGTGCCACAAACTAAATGCGGCAGCGGACATGGCCTCCAGTGGTGAAGAAGCGATCGAGAAGTTTAAAGAACTCGGGCATCGTTTAGTTATTACAGACTACATGATGGAGCCTATGAGTGGTTTAGAATTGGCAAAGAAGTTGAGAGAAATCGACCCGAAGGTCGAAATCATTGTGGTGAGTGGCTCGCCATCGGCTGAGTTGACTGAGTATGTGCAAGCTAATGAGCTCGCGCCGATTGTGACTAAACCGATCACTCCGAGTGCCTTGATCAACAGCGCAATTATTTGTTTGGAGCGCAATCGGGGCCGCCGAGAAGTCTTGTGCGATGTGGCACTGTCGAATCGAATGGACGATTGTTTGCCCTTAGTTGGCAATAGCTCTGTTTGCGAGAGCCTACGTGAAGAAATCACTAAACTGATCCAATCACTAGAGCCATTTTTTATTACTGGACCTGCAGCCTGTGGAAAGCTGCAGATGGCTCATTTTGTGCATCGCCAAGGAGCTTACGGCAACAGTGTATGCTTAGAGTGTCACTGCCCTCAGTTGAGCCCTATCGAGCTCTCTGAAGCATTAATCAGTCCCACGGGTGAGTTGGGCGAGCTACTGAAAAAGACGGTCGATGGCACGCTCATTATTCATAATTTGGAGTGTGTGCCGATGGAATTGCAGAAAGCGCTCGCCGATGCGTTCGATCGTATTACCGCAAAGACTCACCTCATTTTTGTTTCGAATGCTGGCCTCGATGATTTGCTCGATGACGGTCAGCTCGAAATGTCACTCTATTTTAAGTTATCGCTGCTCACCCTTGAGGTGCCAGGATTGGGTGAGCGAACGGAAGACCTTTCTGACTTAATACGTTTTATTTGTAGCACACCTGAGAAGTTTAATTTGCCCGCTGAAGCCGCGAATGCAGATGTCGATACAGTAATGCAGATTGTCGCTAAAGTCGGATTGAAAAAGAACTTCGCGGCACTGGCAGCAGCCATTCATCATTCGGTGAAAACTTAGGCCATGATGGTTCCCGCGATTGCGCAGCAGACGACGACGAGCCATGCAGGAGTTTTAAATTTGTAGAGTGCAATAAAGGCGATCACGGCGACTGCGAAGTCCAGCCAAGTTTGTATGCCGTGTGGCCAGACTGGGTTAATGAAAGCAGCCAAGAGCAGGCCCACCACTGCAGCGTTGGCGCCGATCAGCCCAGCTTGGGCCCATTGCTTATATCGTAGTTTATTCCAGGAGGGCAGCAGGCCGATCAGGAGTAGCATGCCAGGTAGAAAAATAGCGATGAGAGCACCGAGCCCTCCCAGCCATTGTGGAGTGGTTACACTACTTGTAGTCCCGAGGAAGGCTGACAGTGTGAACAGTGGTCCAGGTAGCGCCTGAGCCGCGCTATAGCCTGCAAGGAATTTGCTTTCGCTCATTAGATTAGGCACCAAGCCTTCTTGCAAGAGCGGAAGGACCACGTGCCCGCCTCCAAAAACGAGTGCTCCTGCTTGGTAGTTCACCGCGTAAACTGAGTTTGCTTGATTTGCATTGAGAAGGATCGATGTGATCAGCAAGCCCGCGTAGAGAATGAGTGAGCCGATGACGATGGCTCCGCTAATGCTGGTTTTAGTCGCCGAAGGCCGTGCTTCGATTTCACTTTTTCTGTAGAATAGGTTACCGATGACGGCGCCGATTAAAATGGCGACAATTTGAATTAAGCTGCCGGAGATGAATAACACTAAAGTCGCTGCAATGAGTGCGATGCCTAGCCGCTTGGCATCAGGGCAGAGCTTTTTACCGAGGCCAACAACTGCATTGGCAACCACTGCAACCGCAGCGATGAGTAAGCCGTCGATAAATGCGCCTGCTTGATCGCCCACCGAAAAGAGCCCATAAGCAAAGCCAATCATTAACAATGCAGACGGAAGCGTAAATCCAAGCCATGCCATACAGGCTCCCTTCAGCCCGCCTTGATTCCAGCCAATTGCGAAGCCTAGTTGACTACTCGATGGCCCAGGCACGAATTGACAGAGCCCGAGTAGCTCGGTGTAGCGTTCGTCGCTCAACCATTTGCGTCGATTGACGAATTCCTCTTTGAAATAACCGAGGTGTGCCACAGGGCCGCCGAAGGAGATGGAACCTAAGCGTAGGTAGATCCAAAAAATCTGTAGTGTAGAAATGTAGCTTTTCGACATACCGACAACTATGTGTGGATCTCTGGCTAGAGTTCAAGTTTGAGCAATGATTACTACTCTGTTCGCATCCCTGTAGAACGTGCAAATGTCTTCAGGAAGACCGAAACTAGAACAGACAGCCCTTCTAACTCAGCTGCTGGTATGACGCCTTGATCGACTAAGTTGCTGAATCCAGGAATACTGGCTTCAATGGTTTCAGGCTGTGTTCTGCGAAAGCCCATTTTATATTCTGGGAAGTCTCGCGTCTCCACTTTGCGCCTGGAAAGTAAAGTCACACCCGAATGTCTACTATCGTTTGCAATTTTACCAAAGAGTTCATCGACGTCCTTCTCTGACCCTTCGATTATTTGGATGATATTACCGTCCGAATGCAGCAGTAAACCTGTTATATTACGTTTCGCATTTCTACTTTGCGATTCCGCAAGCAGCTTGAGCAAGGCCTCTTCATTGAGCTCCTTGCGCGCGCTGCTTAAATAAAGTAACTGAAAGATCGGTTTCGACATAGAATTGAGTATAGATATACGTATGTTCTTGCAGCTTAAATGCAAAAGCAATTTCACCACAGATAATAATTTAACAACGTTTGAGCCGAAAAGGGGATGAGTCTGAGCTGTCAACATTGTGGCACCCATTACACTGAGTTTACTGACCATGGTGGTTTTTGTTGTTCTGGTTGTGCGCAGGTCTACCAGCTTATTCAGCAAGAGGGCATGGGGGGCTATTATGCCTTGCAGGATCGAGTCGGGCTGCCACCAGTAGTCAATGCGGATTCGTTGACATGGGCGAATCGATTGCAACGAGCGGTTGAATCTGAATCAGGCCCAGATCAATTGACTTTAGCTGTATATGGTATGACTTGCTTGGGCTGCGCCTGGCTTGTTGAGAAAATCACTCGTAGTTTGCCAGGCGTGAACTCTGTGCGTGTCGAGTTGGAGTCAAATTCTGTAGTTATACAGTGGATACGAGGGGAATTTAAATTATCCGAGATGATCTCGGAAGTGCGTCGGTTTGGATATGATGTTCAGCTCAAAGGTGCAGACTCCACAAGCCGGACGATGTCTCCATTGCTATGGAGGAGTTTGCTCTGCGGCCTATTTTCGGTTAATGGAATATTATTGTGGTTGTTGCCAGCGATGGGCATCGATTTGTCCCAGTATGACAATTTGTTTAATTTGCTAGAGTATACGATGGCAGGCTTAGGTTTTTTGGTTGGGGGCACTTTCTTTGTCTCACCTGTTTACCAGTCACTTCGCATGCGACGTCTACACTACGATGCGCTGCCAAGTGTCGCGCTGTTGTTTGGATACGGCATGGCCTTCATGGGCGATGCCGAATGGTGGTGTATGTCGTCATTACTAACACTTTTATTATTGGCAAGGTGGGTGCATCGCAGGCAATGGCGTAGTTCTGGGCTTGTGGCGACTCATGTGGACGTAGCACTGTTGCGGTGGCTCCAAGTCTGCGTCGGGTTGGCACTGCTGTGTTCGATGGTGCTTTGTATTCGCTTTGGTGTAGGGGTGATGGTTACGCTTTTGTTAGCTATTGGTTTTTATCCACTGGCTCGCAGTGCGAGCTATGGTCCTTCAGTGTGCTATATGGTTTTAGCGATGAGTCTGACTATTATGGGACTCGGTGTTGCGTTCATGTCTGGAAATAGCTTTATTGCGGTTATGTGGATGTTGATTAGTGGTGTTATGTGTAATATTCTCTTCTTTAGATATCCTCAATGGTTTCGTAATTTTAAGGTCTAGATGCTCGAAGGTATAACGGCAGGTTTCATTCTTTCACTGACTCTTTTTCCTGGCACTGTTTGGCTGGCTAAGGTCGGGGTTGCTGGAAATAAGCGGCAAGTGCTTGCGGTGGGTTTAGCCTTCTGGCTATCGCAGTTCTTTTGGCTGGTCGTCGCGATTCCTGGGCTGATGATGATGTGCGCTCACTTAAGTTTCATACGTGCAGGAATGCATTTGTTTGCGGCGTTTGTGTTGCTCTATATGTGCACGAAGTTTTTTCGCACCCAACGGGTTGAGAAGTTAGACGATGTGCTTGAGCTACCGTCGGCCTTGCAGTTATTTCGCTTAGCATTTAATCAGGCCCTTGCCATGCCGATGCGTTTGCCTGCAGCTATGGCTGTCTTGCTGGCGACGGGTGTCTATATCAACAACGAGCCGAGTTGGCGCGTGGTTCCCTCGATTGTTATTGGCGCGTTGATCGGCGTCAGTTGGTGGTGGGGCCAGTTTACCTTTTTGGCGATGTTCTTCGCGAAGCGCGTGCCGCAGCCGATCACGATTAAATCGTTAAACAAGATACGCCCCTTTTGCGCGGGCTTGTGTGTGCTCTTGGCGCTGGTCTCGATCTTGCTCGGAGTCTAGCCGTCTTTTTGAATCAAGTGCACGTCGCGTTGTGGGAACGGTATCGTGATCTTGGCAGTTTCGAGTGCTCTGAAGACTGCCATATTCAGCTGGTAGCGAGTGTGGTGATAGGCCTTGGTGGGCACCCAGACTCGGTAGCCGATGTTGATCGAGGAATCGCCGAAATCTTCGATGCCGACATCGGGCTCGCGGTCAGGCGCGATGCCTCCGATTGTTTTCACGGCTGCAGTGATGCAGTCGATTGCCTTCTGTGGGTCGCCTCCGTAGTCGATGCCTACGACTGCTTCGACGACCTTGTATTCGTAAGAATTGGTGAAGATTTCACCGAGGACCTTGCGATTGGGTATGGTGATGCGCTCCTCATCTTCGTTGATAAGTTGTGTATTGCCGAGGTTGACGCTGTCGACTGTGCCGCAGAGCCCGTTCAAAGTGAGTGTGTCTCCGACTACAAATGGACGAGTGACGATGAGCACGATGCCCGCGCCATAATTTGAAATGGGCCCTTGAACGGCTAAACTGAGGCCGAAGGCACTGGCGCCGATTAACGCAACAAATGGGGTGACTGGGATGTTTGCCTTGCTTAGTGCCATGACTAGGGCAAAGACGATGATAGTTATTTTTGTGAACCCTGCGAAGAAGCGTGCTAAGGTCGGGTCGAGCTCCTTCTTTTCGCATATCTTAAGAATCAAGTTGGCCACTCGCTTACCAATCCAAAAGCCAATAACTAAGATCAGCACTGCGACGAATAGGCGCATTCCGTTTTCTACAAAGTAGAGTATGAGTTTATTTTTAAGCGCTTCGAGTTGCTGTAGTTCTTCTTCCATGGCGTTAACTAAGTTGAAATCTCATCGTCGGAAAAGCTTAAAGCGTGCCTATTCGTCTTCGAGTCCCGACCACCAATCATCTGAGTTTCGGAGTGATTCTGGGGTGTGTCCTGCCTCCTTCAACTCGCGAAGGCTGAGTGAGCGATGGCGTTTTGCGAGTCGTTGGCCACTGGTGTCGCAAAGCAGTGGTGTGTGGTAAAACTCTGGTGGTGTCAGGCCGAGCGCTTTATAGAGCAGCAGCTGGCGAGCGGTAGAAATGAGCAGATCCTCGCCGCGGACGACTTCGGTGATTCCCATGGCGGCGTCGTCGACGACGACCGCGAGTTCGTATGCTGGCACCCCGTCTTTGCGCCAAACGAGGAAGTCTCCAAAATCGTGTGAGCATTTGAATTCACAGGGACCCAGGCGTATGTCATCAAAGTCAATTTTCAAGTAGTCTGGCACCCGAAAGCGCCAATTGGTCTCGCCAGGTGCTTTAGCTGCTTTGCCAGTGCCGATAGGGGGGCGCCAGTTTTCTGGAAAAATTTGTTCGGAGGTTTCGTCCTCGGGGTGGGGTGCGAGTGCTGCGTGGGCCACATCTTTACGAGATTTATCACATGGATAGATGTAGCCCGCTTCTTTGAGGTGTTTCCATGCGTCTAAAAAGCGTTCGATACGCTCACTTTGGCGATAGGGTGTATGTGTGCCGCCAACGTCGGGTCCTTCGTGCCAATCGCAACCAAACCAACGAAGGTCTTCGATTGCGGCATCCGAGTATTCGGGTTTACAGCGTTGTGGGTCGAGGTCTTCGTCTCGATAGAGAAGTGTGCCACCTGCCTCTTTGGCGCGTTCCATTGCGATCCAAAACGTGCGTGCATGACCCAGGTGTAGATACCCCGTGGGTGTCGGTGCGATGCGTCCTCGATAGTTGGAACTCATGGGCACGAAGTATTGCTTAAAGCCAGTTCGGTGCAAGTCATGCTTATCCTTGTGAATAAGTTTTAGGTGAGATTCTTAGAATTTGGCAAAACGGGTTTATGTGTCTACAGTGCGAATATGAATGCAGAACTTACTGTCGGCGAAATAGTGCATTATGTGGTGCTGCTAGGCATTGCCTATGCGTTGGCGTTTCCTCTCGGCTTAAATCGTGAAATGAAGGCGCAGGGCGCTGGGTTGAGGACGTTTCCGATTGTGGCCATCGCGGCCTGCGCCTTTTTGTTGGTGGGGCGAGCGGTGCTGCCAGAAGGAGATGCGCAAGCGCGTATCATGTATGGGTTGATGACGGGGATCGGTTTTATCGGCGGAGGTGCCATTATTAAAGGCGATCAAGAAGTGAGCGGAACCGCGACTGCGGCAAGTATTTGGGCGACGGGTGCCATTGGGATGGCGGTGGCCTATCAGCAGTATGCGATCGCCATCGTCTTAAGCGGCGCAAATTTCTTTACCTTACATTTTGGCATGAAGGCAAAAAAAGAGTTGGATCCTACAACAAAAGAGGATGTCTAGTTGAGCACTGATTTTGTCGGTTTACTCTATTGATTCCTTTGAAAAGAGTTCGATATTTACGCGCGCTGGTTCGGCTATTGGTCTACGGGTTAATTGGTGTGGGCTGTTTACTGGTTACCAGTATCTGGTGGCTACCGCCGGCACTACCTGCCTTGTTAAAGATGAATTCGGTCGAGGTGGCTGCGGTCACACGTCAAGACTCGGGGCGACTGCTTTTGTCAGAGGTGGTGTATTTAAATGAATCGGTTCGTTTTTCGGTCGAAAGCGTGGAAACTCCCTCGCTACATCATTATCTATGGGAGCGGTTGAGAGGGGACTTTTCGGCGGCGTCCTTACTAAAAGTCGATTCATTGCTGGTAGAGCTGCAGTCTAATGGCAACGAGTCGCCTAGCGCGTCACAGTCCGACGTGGTTACAGTGACGAGTGAGGTGCGTGCTGCATTGGCGGCATATCGTTTGTGGATTCCTCCGTTAGAAGTGGACGCAGTGGCGGTTCATTCGGCTAGGGGGGCACTGTTGTTTACAGCGCATTCGGTGAGTCTGAGGAATCTACAATTGGATGCACGGGTTGCGGATTCATGGCTACTAGATGAAGTAGAAGTGCGTGCATCGTTTTCCTCCGATACGCAGTGGTCTGCGTGCTTAGCCGCTCCAGATACGGGGCTTGGCTTGAACCTGTCGCTCGATTTTACGGAAGAAGCCCTGACTCTAGAGTATGAATTACAGCAAAAATCTGAACGTGCGCATGGGGTGATTTTGTTTACGACAGGGGCTTGGATGCCAGCACAGGCAACGCTCCATTCAAAATATTTTACCCTAGATCCAAAATGGTTGCCTGCGATGAAATCGTCGCGGTTGGAGGGAGCGGAGCTATCTGACGTGGAGATCCAGTGGGAAAATGGTAGGTATGCTGGAGGGTTGGCACTGAGTGGAACTGCTGTGACGAACGATCAGCCGTCGATTGCGCTGGAGGGAGCACTTGAGTTTTTCGGCGACTTGGAGCGTTTGCGTATCGATGTGTTACGATTCGAGGCGGATTGGGGGCAGTTGTATTTGCGACAGCCAGTGGAGATTGTTTTAAAAGACGGCAGCGTGACCGATAGGGCGGAACTACAGGTGAGTGTCGAATTGTCGAAGCAATCTTTTTTGCCACTAAGCGGCGGTCGCGCTGAAGTCAGTATGCGTGTTGCGCCCTCGTTGGCGGCAGGCCCTAATGTGCATTTTAAATTGAGCGCAACGGATGTGGTGTATGACGAGTATTTAGTCGCTCAGGTTGATCTAGCGGGGCGTATGGAGGGTTCGGTGCTTTCAGTGGATCAATTGAAGATTCAGCCCGATGGAACTACTACCGATGTCGTGGAGCTCCGCGGGATGGTGGATATCCCTGAGCGACATTTAGACTTTAATTACAGCTGTGCTCTGACTTCTGATTGGATCCATCCAATCGTTGCTCCACTTGTTTTATCAAATGGATTGAATACGAGTGGTCGGGTTACTGGGCGTTTTGAGCGACCCATTTTTGAGGGAAGTTTAGAGCCGCTGACAGTAGAGTATTCTGAGGTAGCACCGATTGTTTTTGCGGGGGATTATAAGGGCGATGGGTGGCATCAATGGACGATCGCGGGCACGGCGAGTGCCGCGGGTGCAGTGATTGATGCGTCATTTATGGCAACTGTAGAAAGCGGGCTAGTTGCTGTTGATTTGGATCAATTTATATGGACAGACCCTGAGCGTCCAACCCTTACACTTCAGGAACCGACTCGATTCACTTATAACTATTCTAGCACGGTGGATTATCCGGAGTCTCGATTTATTGTAGAGCCTTTCTGTATGAGTGGCCAAGAGTTGCAGATGCAGGGCGCATGGGATCCTTCGATTGGATTGGAACTCAATGTGCGTAATGTATCGCTGCAACGTTTTGGGCGCTGGGTGAGTTGGGAGTTGCCTCAGCTGACGATTGACTCGGCGGTGTTGTCCGTTTCGGAACTGCGTCCGTATATGATTGGAACTGTTGGCGTGCATCTGGAAATGCGAGCTGCTGATGATGCAGCACCTTTGCGCCTTGATGCGGAGGCTCGATTGGCGGC
>Ga0209533_1002363_pt1 | contig 17138 bp, 4 predicted proteins | sample COG_04_FD_184748 | JGI IMG/M metagenome (GOLD analysis project Ga0209533, IMG submission 184748) | Pelagic Microbial community sample from North Sea - COGITO 998_met_04 (SPAdes) (version 2) | ecosystem: Environmental > Aquatic > Marine > Neritic zone/Coastal water | place: Helgoland, sampling...
AGTGATGTTGCTGTTACTGATTTAATTGCATTATCAATCTTATCTGACCCAGTATTTTGAAATAGTAAATCCCCTTGTTTTAGTTCAAAAAGTAAATTTTTATTTTCATTACAAGAATTTAAACTAAGTAATAATATTAAAAATAGAGGAAGAAGTTTGAAGTCTTTATTCATAATTAAAAACTAATTTTTTTAAGATTAAATGAAAATTAGTTCAAAAGTATTCTAATAAATTTAATTTTCTACTATCTGAAACAGATGTAAAAAAGAATAAAAATAATACAACTCAATAAATTAGTAAGTTGTGCTGTAGGGTTCACCATTTAGGTTCTCGTTTGAGCCGCTTTTGGAGGGGTATAAATAAATTAATGAGACTTAACCTATCTTATCCTTTACAATTTTAAAATGGAATTAAATTTTTGTATTAAGTTTACAGTCCTATTCTATTTCATCTAAAATTCCGATTTGAGACTAATCATCTTCATTTTATTATTACTTATTTCGCAGGGAGGCATCTGCAAACAAAACCTTGATTCGTTGTTAATTGAGCTTGAAGCTACTATGGACAATCATAGGATTTATGACTTACAAAAAGAAAAACGCATAAAAATATTACTTGAAAAAAGTAACAAAACAAGTGATCTAAAAAAGGTATATAAACTTTACAATGAGATTTACGAAGCGTACGAGTTTTACAATTTTGATAATGCACTTAAATACATTGAAGAAAATATACAAATAGCAGAAAGACTTAATGATAATCTATTAGTAAATCAAGCAAAAATTAAAATGGGTCAGCTTTTAGTTGGTACTGGTCGATTTAAAGAATCTGTTGACGTTTTAAAAGAGATTGACCGAAACGCTCTTTCAGAATCGTTGATTAACAATTATTTTATTGCGCACAAAGAGGCTTTTGTAGGTTTGGCATATAATACGGTTGTTAAAAGAAGTAAGTTAAATTATACTGAACTTTATACAGCCTATCAAGATTCATTATACACTCGGTTGAAGCCAAACACACAAGAATCTTTAAGACTTAAAGAAAAGCAGTACAGAGATAGCCATAACATAGCAGAGGCATTAGAAATTAATACGCAAAGGCTGGGAAATATAGATAAGGGTTCCAGAGAATTTGCATTAGTTACGTTTGAGAGATCTTTATTGTATGAATGGAATGGCGAATTTGCAAAACAAAAGGAATATTTAATTCTTTCAGCTATATCTGATATTCAAGCCTCTGTGAAGGATAATGCCTCAATGGGTATTTTGGCAATGATCTTGTTTGCAGAAGGGGATGTTGACAGAGCACATAGATATATAAATTTTTCTTACGATGATGCTAAGTTTTACAGCTCTCAAATACGATTTGTTTATATCGCTAAAAGTATGCCTTTAATTACAAAAGCTTATGAGCAGAAAAATGCAAAACAGAAAAATAAACTGCAGAATTCACTCCTTTTTATAAGCATTTTGGCGAGTTTATTATTAGTAGCTGTATTTTATATTCTTAAACAAATTAAGAACGTATCTGTCACTAGAAATAAATTGAGAAAAGCAAATGAAAAACTCAAGGAGTTTAATACTAAGCTAAATAATTCCAATGAAGATCTAAAAAAATTATATCTAGAGCTTTCAGAGGTCGATAAAATTAAAGTGCATTATATAGGAAACTTTTTAAATCTCTATTCTGAATATATTTCCAAATTAGATGTGTACAGAAAATTGGTTCGAAAATATGTGAACTCAAACCAAACGGATGCACTACTAAAACTAGCTGAATCAAAAAAGTTTGAGGATGAAGAACTACAAATATTCAACAAAAACTTTGACCGTTCATTTTTACATATTTACCCAAATTTTGTGACCGAAGTAAACAAGCTGTTAAAACCGGAAAAACAAATTGAACTAGCAGATAAAACTACTCTAAATACTGAATTACGAATCCTGGCACTCATTAAATTAAGTATTACAAACAGCTCAAGAATCGCAAAAATCTTAAGATATTCTGTGAATACAATATACAATTACAGAGCCGCAATTAATAAATCTTCAATTGATAAAGAAAATTTTGAAAAGATGATAAAAACCATCTAACAGATGTGTTTTATGATAAAAGATCTACACATTAGGGTATTAAACACACGACTATTTGCCTCAATAATTTGATTTAAAACCCACTGATTTAAACTTGTATTTTTCAACTAAAACCATGTCAATCAATTCTTTAGATTAAGAATTTGTTTTTCATAATCCACTTTTTACAAGCTACCTATTGTTATTGCAGCCCTATTGAACTAGTTTTGAATAAATAATTAATCGTGATGATTCTACTAGTCTATAGAGTCGCATCTTTAACTAAAAAACGTACAAACAGAACCAATATCGAGTCATTCTTAAAAAGTAAAAATAGGTGCAAATTTAACAGATCCATCTGCCTTTATGAATGTCTCGCAATTGCAAACCAATTTTCCCCATGTATAAATTCAATAGAATAAAATTAATCCTCAGCGCCCTTTTACTGATCGGATTTTCCAGCATCGCTCAAAACCCTCTTGAGCAACTCATCCAAGAGAAAATAGACGCTATGTCTTTGTCTGAAAAGATCAAACAACTGCATGGTCAAGACATGTGGTCTACAGAAGACAACACCGACCTTAACATTCCTGGATTTACGGTATCTGATGGTCCTCACGGTGTTCGATTTGTTGATGCTACAGCATTACCGACGGGAATCGCAATTGCAGCCTCATGGAATCGCGAGCTAGCCCATGAGGTTGGACGCGTTATGGGAAAAGAGTTCCATGCGTATGGAAAACACCAGCAGCTCGGACCAGCACTTGACCTCTGCCGCGACCCGAGAAACGGTAGAAGCCCAGAAACAGGTGGAGAAGATCCCTTTCTCTGTGCGCACATAAACATAGATCTGATCAAAGGAATACAAGAAAACCCAACTATTGCAACCATTAAACATTTCAATGGAGTTAACAAGCAGGCAAACAGACACCAGGTAAATCATAACATGTCTTACCGCCAAATGATGGAACATTACGGATACAACTTTCGACGGGTAATACAAGATGCCGGACCGCTTTCCTTAATGAATGCATACAACCGTATTAATGGCGATAAATGTGCCGAAAACAGCGATTTACTTACCCATGTACTTCGCGACCGATGGGGTTTCCCATTTTATGTGATTTCTGACTGGGGATCGGTTTTTGACGCTAAAAAAGCCCTAAAAGCAGGATGCGATCTAGAAATGGTTGTATCAGGCCAACCCTCACAATATCAAAACAATCTCCTAAACCTCTACAACTCAGGAGAGATTTCTGATGCCGATCTGGATAAATCAATACGAAGAGTGTTGAGGGTAAAATACCTGACAGGAATGATGGACAATTTCCCTGAAGGAAACCCCTTTGTTGGAGCAAACACTCCAGAGCATCAGCAAGTGGCATTAGAAGCAGGTCGTGAAGCTATCGTCTTACTCAAAAATGAAGCTAACATACTCCCGATCACAGACCCAACCAAAACCGTGGCCTTAGTTGGCCCAAGTGCTAAAGTAGCACAACTCGATGGATTCGGTAGCAGCTGGGTAGACCCGCCCTATGCGATTACACCCTATCAGGGAATTCAAAACAAAATACCCGAAGAACAGATCCAATATGCAATGGGTTGTCAAATTAACAATTCAGATACCTCAGGATTCGCGGCAGCAAGAGCCATTGCAAGTTCTTCAGACTACGTGATTTTTGTTGGAGGCTTAGATCAGACTCAAGAGGGCGAAAACTACCATCCCGGACCGGTGGATCGGACCGGTGGGTCAGTAGAATTACCTGGAATGCAACAAGAACTAATTAAAGAACTGGCAAAAGTAAATCCAAACGTGATCGTAGTAATTAAAAGTGGAGGAATTTGTGCCGTTCCTAATGCCATAGCTGATATCAAAGGATTTCTGTATGCTTTTTACCCCGGAATGGAAGGAGGAAATGCAATTGCGGATGTGATCTACGGAGCTTACAATCCAAGCGGAAAACTTCCTATTACCATGCCGGTAAACGACGCACAAATGCCGGTGTGGAATAATGATTTTTCGGACGATTACAACGGTGGATACCGCTATTACGATGAACTTGGCATAACACCCCAGTTTGCATTTGGACACGGGCTAAGCTATACCACATTTGCCTACAATAACATTCAAATAGCTTCATCCACCTTTACTGCAGGAACACCAATAACGGTAAGTGTGGATGTACAAAATACAGGAACATTAGCCGGCGAAGAAGTGGTTCAATTGTATCTGGAAAACAATGCTGCGTCCCTATGGATGCCGAGCAAAGAACTTAAAGGCTTCGAGAAAACAGCACTACAAGCAGGTGAAACAAAAACAGTCACATTCACTTTAACTGCAAACGAACTCTATTATTTTAACCCAGAAAACGATGGATACGAAATTGCCATCGGAGATTATATAGCCCACGCAGGCGGATCCTCTGACATGCTCACTGAATCTGTGCCTTTTACGATTACCACAGGCACTGCCGCGCCGGATCTGGAGATCACTCGTATCTTTAGTTACCCTAGATACCCTTCAATGGGCGACTCTGTTTTATTCCTTGCTTTGGTGAAAAACCAGGGTACACAGGATATGATGCCCGGGACGTCCGTAAAACTTATGTTTGAGGTAAATGGATCTGAAGTTAGTTCCAATACAACTATTGATGATACACTATTTGTAGGAGGAGCAATTTTAGTAGGTGCTAATCAAGGGGTTTCTGAAACTCCATTATGGGTCCCCACAGAAAATATTAGCTATACAGTTACTGCCACAATTGACAGCAATGCTGAAATAACAGAACATATCGAATCTAACAACGCGCTTTCGATAAGCCTGCTAGTTGCTGATACTACAGAACAAATTAGTACGAATCTTTGCTACCAAAAACCTGTAAGTGCTTCCTCAATTGAAAGTTTTGAACACCCGGCAGAAAATGCAGTTGACGGAAACTTCAGCACACGTTGGAGTTCGCAATTTTCAGATCCGCAATACATTATTGTTGATCTGCTTGACCTTTATCATTTAGATGTGATTGCATTGGCATGGGAATCAGCCTATTCATCGGAATACACTCTAGCAGTGTCAGAAGACAATGCAAATTGGATTCAGATTATCCATGATACAAATGCTAACGGTGGAAATGACCTGTTTTACCCGGAAATTAATGCAAGATATATACGAGTTGAAGGTCTTCAAAGAGCTACTCAATGGGGACATTCATTATTTGAGATTCAGGCCTTTGGTGAATTAACGTCGAGTTTAGTGAATAAAGAATTTATAAGCAAAAATATTCGCTTGTACCCCAACCCTACATCTGGTGAATTCTTTATCACCGGATTACCGGCTAATGAACATGTAGACCTTGAAATCTACAATATTCTTGGAAAGCTAATTTTGAAAACTGCTACCGTTGAAAACCAAAGAATCGTTCTCCCGGTTCAGACAGACTCTAATAGTATGTATCTGCTCCATATAAAAGGCGAAAATTTCAAGGAAACACGAAGTCTTATAATGGAATAATACATAACTACAGTGTTACTTGTCCGCAAATAAAACTACAAAAGAGGTTCTGGGTTCTGTCGAATTAATACACCAAATATAGAATCATCAGATTTTATTAAAATTATTCCGATATTCAAGTACCACAGCTAACCAAAATGTATAATTCTTCTAGCTGTTAAATTAGTTTCGATTTACGCGCTCCTATCGTGACATTGAAGAGTTGGGAAAGACTAGAGGGTATTAATGTAAAACATTCCACTATTTAAAGATGCATATTTAAATAGGCTCCCTTGATTGAGGTTTCTATGCATAAGAGGGAAAATAATGTTTGAATATGCACAGGAAACTCAAGCAGAAATAGATTGATCCGTAGTATTAAAAATATCAAATCGTGGATTCTGAGAAACCCTATTTCAAAAAGCACCTTTCATTTACGCATACATCTCTAATTCAAATTGAATTTTTAGAGGTTGGTTAAATTAATGCGAAAGAGCGCAGCACAGAACCAAAAAACATTAGGTAAAATACATCAGTCACAAAAACTAAAACTACTAATCGAATCGGTAATTTTAATTTGATAACCCATACCAGGAATAAGGTTTCCGATGCCATTAAAAGAATAGGAAGGTAAAAATATGCTGCCTGAGTTGTCTTTCACTACAATAAGTTCATCTAGGATACAATCGAATGCCGTTGCTGCATCTATCGATTCAGGTTTTGTAAAGCCGATAATATTCCAGCTTTCAACCAAATCAATTTGCAGAATTACATTTACTTCTTGAGCATTCGTTACAGCGCTTATATAAGCCGCTTTCCATGAAGTAACACAACTGCCATTGTCAATATTTGCCAAAGAATCGTATTCAACATAACAATCGTTCACACAACCATAACTAATTTCGGTAAGGCAATAGTCTTCTTGAACTCCAGAATTAGCATTTTCATTAAACTCTAAATAATTACTATTGTAGCAACCAAAGTATTTAGGAATACAAGAACCGTCGTTGGTATTTGCGTTGGGTTCGTAATTAAAAGCATCTTGATCTGTACAGCCCTCATTTATTAAAACACAAGACCCATCGTCCTCTAAAGCTACTGGATTGTAATTTAAAGCCAATTCATTTGTACAACCCGCAAAAGAAGGTGTAATGACAAGTGGAGCATCAAAAGTACCTAAAATACCATTCGCCTCAAAAGCTAAATTTCCTGCGGGGTAAACGACTTCACCAATAAGTACCTTTAGTGTGTAATTTTCTTGAAGTTGGTTACCAAAAACGGTTACAAAGCCTAAGTTTGCAGAAATAGGTGGGAAATAAGTGTTTGTAGCGCCTGAACCAACACAAGTTTCATCAGAAGCAAAAACACCTATTAAAACATCATCCGTAGTATATTCAGAATCTTGATTAACAACAACGCAGGTAATCGACATAGAATATTCATAAGCACTGGGCGATGTCTCCCAATCTACTTCTTGTCCATGAAGAAGCATTGGGAGAATAAAAGCCAGCAATAGTAGGTTGTTATAGTAGGTCAATATTTATACTGTGTAATAGATTCATAAATAATACAGCTAATTTCTGAGGAGCATTACTCCTCAGAAATTAATACTTTACAAAATTGAAATTCTGTAATTTCTTCATAGGTTTTAATTTGATATCCTTCAGCATAAAATAAATCGCCAATACTATTAAAATTAAATTCTGGAAGATATACCTCCCCGTTTTGATCTTTTATAATAATAACCTTTTCGGCAACCTCTTCAAATGCTAAACTTAAATCAATAGAATCGAAGCAATTGTATCCGAAGAAACTCCAACCTTCTGGTAGGTGAATGAAATAATCAACTAAAGAAGATTCTGTTCCACCAGAAGATTCTAAATTGAGGATTTGCACTTGTAAATTATCGATCAAAATTAGATTTTCATTTGCATTTGAAAGCGTATTCACCAATGAATCTTCAAGATTAGAGATGGTCGAATTGGCTTCTAAGAGCGAATTATTTATCGTGTTGAGCTCAATTAATTGAGAATCGTAGGCCGACTGCCAGCTCGAGCTACAAGATCCGTTGTCATGGGTTACTTCAGCACTGTATTCAATAAAACTCGGATTTGAACAACCTAAAATAATACAGGAGCCGTCATTGATCAAGGCATCGCTGTTGTAATTGGATGCATTTGAATTTGTACATCCAAAGTTTTCAGAAGAATTGTCTAAGGAGAACACCCATGGACTGGAAATAGACCCAAGCATTGAGTTCGGAATAAAATTCAAGGTATCAACAATTGCAGAATTGCCTTCGAGATAAGAGGAAGTTACGTAAACAATTAATTCGTCGGACAGATGGTTAGAATATGCCGTAATAAAGGCATAGTAAGTGTTTACGCCGAAGGGAACCAATTCCATATTCGCAAATCCGCTTACTTGACCAGTAACAGAGCTTATTAAAATAATCGAATCGTTTGTATTGGTTGAAAACAGCCCTTGAGAATACTCAATCTGTGCTGTTATTGACATATTGAATTGATAGTCTTGAGGGTTTAGTGTAAAGTCTGATAAGCTAAAACAAGTACCGTTGTCTGTATTTGCAAATTCATAATAATTATACATAGTTGGGTCCGTACAACCTAAAACAACCGGTACTTCACATGAACTATCAGAACTATTTGCTTGTGGATTGTATTCTACATACAAATTATCCAAACATCCAAAAAATATCGTATCGATACATGAATCATCATCTAGATTCGCTTCTGAATTGTATTCAATATAATTTGAATCCATACATCCTTCAACTGCAAGTTCCGAACAAGTTTGATTGTCAAAATTTGCCAAACTGTTGTATTCAAGGTAAGCAGGATCCATACAACCTTCTACTAACATATAGCATGACCCATCTTCTGTATTGGCATTCTCATCGAAATTAAGCATCGAATCATCCGTACATCCAAGAATGATAAGAACATCACAGGATCCGTTATCAAAGTTTGCTGTAGCATCAAATTCTACATACAAATTGTCAGTACACCCATTAATCTTCAAAACAACACAAGAACCATCATTAGTATTGGAGAGTTCATCGTATTCAAGATACAAACTGTCTGTACATCCTTCTACAACTAAAGTAGTACAAGTAGCATTGTCCGTGTTAGCTTGTGCGTTATACTCAACATACAAAGTATCCATACATCCAAAAACTTTTGGAATACAGGAGTTGTCACTGGTGTTGGCTTCTTCATCGTAATTAAACATCTCAGCCAAAAGACATCCTTCTACAAAAGGCACACAAGAATTGTTGTATGTATTGGCTATGAGATCGTAATTAAACATAGTTGAATCCATACATCCAAGAACAATTGGGTAACAAGAGCCATCGTCCGTATTTACTTCCGGATCGTAATTAAACATGGTAGAATCTAAACATCCGGTATAAACAAGAACACAGCTGCCATCATCAGTATTGGCATTTGAATCATAATTGAATGCATCTAAATACATACAACCTAAAACAACATCGATACAAGTTCCGTCTTCTAGGTCAGCAAGAGCATCGTAATTGAATGCATCGTCATCAGTACAGCCCTCAGTTTCTTCAAAAACACATAGAGAGTTGTCATTGTTTGTTACCCCTAAAACATAGTTCAAAGCGGAAGGATTTCCACAACCAACTACCAAATAGGTGGAGCAAGTACCGTTGTCTGTATTTGCCAAGGCGCTAAACTCCACAAACATCTCATCGGTACAACCAAAAACAACTGGAGTTATACAAGTACTCGTGTCAGACACAGAGTTGATACTACTGTACTCCGTAAAATCATCGTCCATACAGCCTACTACGATAAGTGTAAGACAGTGACCTTCATTGTAATTGGCAAGGGAGTCAAAGTCTAAATACAGTGTATCGGTACACCCATAAACTCTAGGGATTTCACAGGTTCCATTTTCTGTATTTGCCAAAGCGTCAAACTCCAAGTAACTTGAATCGATACACCCATATGATTTTAGAGTTATACACAAAGAATCGTCTTTTACATTTGTATTTTCATTAAAATCAATATAATTGGTATTTGTACAACCTAACTGTATTGGTGTAGAACAAGAATTGTTTTCAATATTTGCAACTTGATTAGGTAAATTAATGGACATGTTTCCTGGATAGTAAATCCAGTATTCGATAAAGGTCGAATCTGTACAGCCAGGTACAATTAAATCTTCGCAAGAGCCATCGTTCGTATTTGCCGTTGTATCATTGTCGAAGTAATTAGCATCAACACATCCATAAATGATCGTAACACATGAATTATCGTCTTGATTGGCATTCACATTGTAATTGTAAGCCCAATCGTAAATACATCCAGGAACGATAACATCACATGAGCCCGATATGTTTGCGATTGGATTAAATAAATCGTTGTAAGGATCCATACACCCTTCTATAGCACAACTGTTGTCGTTTTCTGTTGCCAGTGCATTGTAATTTAACGCTATAGGATTGGTACAACCACAAGTAACTTCCGAATAATCCAAATAATTTGAGGCTCTAAAAGACCCAAAGTTATAGTCATCTGACCAATAATACAGATCATTTGACGTGCCCTTTGCTAAATATTTAGGTGTTTCACTGTCTCCAAATAAACCAACGATATTAAACTTATCAAAGTTGGTTAACTGTATTTGAAGATAGGCTTCAATTTTAGGCGAAATAACAATTTTAATGGCCTTTGTAAGATCTGTATTTAAGGAAACAAGATTTGTGTTAGAAGACAAGTAAAGTTCGTTCGTCTTTAGGTAAACCGTATCTCCAAAAAGTATAGGAGATTGTTCCGTAGTTGAACTCACGTGCTCAAAAGAGAAATACATTTCATCTTGGGCAATTATCTCTCCATAATCTACTCCTGCAACATAAAAGTCATTCGCTGCCAAAATGTAGCTTTCTAAACCACATAAACCTTCCTTAAGAAGATAATCTGTATTAAATAAAAGTCCAAACTGCGTAATTTCATAAGCACTTAAATCATCACAATTCATTCCTTCTGGTGCAAACACACAAGAGTTGTCATCTACAGTAGCTGTTTGAGTATAATTACAAGCGGCTTCATTCATACACCCTGGTAAATCTCCATCACAAGAGTTGTTGTCTAGTGTTGCTAAAGGATTGTAGTTGGAAGCCAAAGGATTGGTACATCCAAGAACAAATTCGTCAATAGGTCCACAGTCACCACCATCGTTATTATGACAGGATAAATCTGCACCAAATTGTTGATCGGCACAATCTAATTCGCCGTCACCCAACCAATCTTCTGGATGACATTCTCCTGAACCGTCACAATCTTCTACAAAACCAATACTACAGTTACCCGACAAACAAGAGCCGTCGTCTACAGTTGCGATTGAACTGTAATTAGAAGCAAATATATTTGTACATCCGTAATAGATACAGCTTGCAGCACTAAATGCTTGAGCTCCCGGGTTGTAATTTGTTGCAGACGCATCATCACATCCCAATACTTCAGAATCATCCCAATTACTGGTATAAATACATTCTCCATCTGAAGTTGCATTAGCATCGTAATTACTTGCGACCATGTCTGAGCAACCTACAATACCATTGTCACAAGCACCAAGTGTATCCGTAAAAGGAGCATCTCCATATAGAAGCACATCATAACTTAGGTTTTCTATAGACCATGAGATTTCATTTTGCCAAGTACCTCCGTTTACTGTAACGGTATTACAATAAGATAAATCTACACAAACGGTATCCGATCCATAGAAGGTTGTAAAGGTTTCAGAATCGTGTTCAAGTGTAACTGAATGAGCGCCTATAGATAGGCTATTTCCATTCCAACCATCTCCATACGTATCGTACATGGATACCACGAGCTGATCGTATTGACATTCGCCTGAATAAGAACAAGCCTCGTCGCTTGTATTTGCTAATGGATTAAAGTTATCTGCTTGAGCATCCATACAACCAAGAACGGCAATAATACAAGTACCGTCTTCTATGTTTGCTAAAGAATTGTAATTGGTGGAAAATTGAATCGTACAACCCGTATAATTACAAGATGAATCACTTGTAGTAGCGAGCTCGTTGTAGTTGTCAGCTTGGTCATCTGTACACCCATTGATTGCAGATTGACAAGTGCCGTCATCTTCCGTTGCATTAGCATTGTAATTGAATGCAGTTTCGTTTGTACACCCCTGAATGAGGTCGCAAGCACCAAAATAGCTTGTATAAACCATTCCTTCGTATTGAGCACCTAAACTACTTGAAAAGTAAACCCCTTGATTGTTTAGTGTTTGATCTAATGCATCTATTACATATGCATTGTCTTCATCTTTAATAGACCAAGATACTTCTGTTAGATACAAACCAGTAGTAAATGAGATCGAGTTACAGGTTGCAGAATCCAAACAAAGCGAAACTGAAGCCTCACTTCCGTTCTCAAGCGTGTAAGAATTGTTATTGATTAGGATGCTGGTTCCATTCCAACCATCTCCATAAGAATCAACCATTTCTAAAGTGTAAACATCGCCATCTTCACAGTTTCCTTCACAATTTAATGCCCCTTCAGGATATTCACATAAGTTTTCATCATTTAGAGTCGCTTCTTCTAAAGTTTCAGCAAAGTTACAAGCCAATTCATTTAAACAACCGGCAACTTCACTAGAATCACAAACTTCATTTGTATTGCTATCTAAACAATCGCCTGAGCAATCTAATCCAGTTTCAGGGAAGGTACAGCTACCATCATCCACCGTTGAAGATTCATCAAAATTACACGCCAATACATTGATGCAACCATTTACAAAACAACCGTAATCGAGCGTATCTGAATTTCCAATTGGTAAACCATAAACAGAATCTCCAACGGTTAATTGATTGTCTGTCCATCCATCTCCGTATGTATCGAACATATAGATGGTGTAATTATCTGGTAGATCTACACATGTTTGAAGTGCAACTCCAGAAGACGAAACGAGCGAATTATTGTCGCAATCTATAATATCGAAAGATGCTTCAGTAATCCAAGATCCACCCCCAAAAGTAATAGGTAAACCTACTTCACAAACACCATCACAGTCATATCCTGCAAGGCTATAAGTACACGATTGATCATCGTCTGTAGCTGAAGATTGAAAGTTACAAGCCTCTGAATCTGTACATCCTGCTACTTCTTGATCATTGCAAATTCCATCACCATCTGAATCATTATCGATAGCCCAACCACTGGAAGCCAAAAGACAATCGCTACAGTGATTTGTTGTGATACAAGAATTGTCGTCGTCTGTTGCTGTGGGGTCATAATTACAGGCAAGAGGATTGGTACAACCTGGAATATCATCGTCATTACAAATTCCATCTAAATCATCGTCATTTTGCATAAGTTCAAAATGATTGTGAACAAATTCACATGACTGACATTCGTTGGTTACATAAGTACATGTTCCATCGTCTTCGGTTGCGGTTGAGTCGTAATTACAAGCTTCAGAATCTGTACAAGATCCATAGAAACAAGAACCGTCTGCAACGGTAGCTGAAGCGCTATAATTTTTAGCTCCGGTATCCGTACATCCAAAGTTTACAGTAAAATTAATTGTTACTTCATTTTGGTCGAAAGTACCAGAGTCGTTATAGGTAGAAGCTGAATCAATCTCGTTGATCTGAACATAAGTCCAAGAAGGCCACCATTCTGAATCACTCGAATTGTTGGCGTTTAATACATAGTCGCCTTCCGATAGACACACTTCAAGACTTTCTGAACAGTTTCCGCCTTCAATAAGCTCTGCATTATCTGTATACAAAGACCAATTAAAGTCAGCACAATAATAGTCAGACTGATTGGAAGTTAGTGTTAATGAAGTTCCACAAGAACCATCGTCTATAGTTGCAGTTGCATCGTAATTACACGATGATGAAACCGTACATCCATTTTTAAAACAAGAGCCATTTTCGGTTTCTAATAATGTAAAGTTCTCTACACTAAGCACCCCATTTCCACAGCATAAATCTTCACCTAAAACGCCGAAAGTTATACGGTCACCTGCGCTTAAATAAACCGTTACAGAGCCATTCCAAACTTCAGTGTTACTGTATGCGTTAAATCCTGTTTGGTAGGCTCCAGTTCCATTGGAAGCCAAAACAGTAATCTCTGTATTATTGTAATAATTTACTAAGGTGGAAGGCTCAAAGTTTACGGCATAAAAGGCACCGTCTGTATCGTAATCTGTATGCTGCCAATTAAATGAGTAGGTACCGGAATTTAAAATTGGAATAGTTAAACTTTGACTAGATCCTTGTGTAAGCCCATTGCCCTCGTTAATTCCGTTAATTATAAAACTATTCGTAGCTATCTCAACAGAGCCATCAGAAGTACTTGGATACACTGCTGTATTCATGTTAGATAGATTAATTTCTCCCGTTACATCTGTTGTTGCAGAAGCATCGTAGTTGTCTGCCCATTCCTGCATACATCCAAATATGAAACAAGATGCATTGTCTATTGTGGCAAGAGCATCGTAGTTGTCTGCCCAGTCTTCCATACAACCCAAACGACTACAAGTGCCATCATCAGTAGTAGCATGAGGATCGAAGTTATCAGACCAATCAGCCATACATCCAGATTTAGAACAAGAACCGTCGTCTAGAGTAACAAATTGGTTGTAATTATCAGCCCAATCGAGCATACAACCGGCTTTAAAACAAGTAGGAGATCCCAAGTTAGTGGATCGAATGAACGATTCTACACTCATCTCACCCATTTGATGTCCAGACATACCAAAAGTTAAAATAGCTCCAGCACTTGCTGAAATAGTATCGGAGTAAAACTCTTCAAGTAGGCTAAAAAAGGTAGTGTCTGAGTTTAGAACATAGAAACCTTGATTCTCAAAATTACGGTCAAATGTATTTTGAGTATCGTAGTTACCCATAGTGGATATAAAGAAGGAATACGTCCCATCTTGAGTAATATTTACTAAAACAGATACCGTTGGAACAAAGGTGGAGTCATAGTCAAAATAGGCTGCCATTTGACTCGAATAATCACTTACAGCAATTTCGCAATCGTAACCGTATTGAAAGCAATTCTGTACTTCTGTTGCGTAGTCATTTAGGTCAGAAATAGCAGAAATACAAGATTCACCATCACCTTGCAGGCAATACTCAACCAAAGTACTGTCTACATCCAATGTGTTTAAATATTCTGACACTTCTAGAGGATAATAGGCTACCGCATTTTCACATGAATAAGAATCGTTGTACTGGAAACAACTTACTATATCTTGAGGATAGTTCATTAATGAAGTATCCATTGATGCTCCGGATTGAGATTGAGTTTGTTGATATGCTGAGAAGCAGTCGTAAGGATCTTCTCCTTCGATACAAGAACGAATCTGATCACCATCGGTGTATGAACTGTACCCATATATTTGAAGAACGTTGGTATATTCATTTACGTAGAAAGACGCTTCAGATGACGAAGCGATTAGTACATCATTAAAAAGAATGGTGTCGTTTTGAATTTCATCTGGTAATTGAGCGGTTGCATTAGCGTTGTAATTATCAGCCCAATCTTCCATACATCCAAAATCAGCATCGAATACACATAAACTATTTTCCTCTTCTGTTGCCAGTGGATTGTAGTTGGAAGCATTAAAATCTGTACAACCTAAAATAGAAGAATCAAATTCACAAGAACCGTCGTCTTCTGTTGCCATAGTATCGTAATTAGAGGCTTCGGAGTCTTTACAACCTAAAATAGAAGAATCAAATGTACAAGAACCGTCGTCTTCTGTTGCCATAGCATCGTAATTAGAGGCTTCGGAATCTGTACAACCATACATTCCTGAATTTACATCTAAAGAAACGTACATGTTTGTATTTTCTTCGCTGTTTGATACCATGAAAGGAACCTCTAAAAAGGAAAGAGCTTGATCTAGTGTATATGAGTTTCCATTGTACATAAGAATGTTACCGCCCCATCCATCACCATTGGAGTCAAGCATTTGAAGTGTGTAATTCCCAAAGGGCAAACACAGCTCTGGATTACCATCGGTATAACCAGATTCTACAAAATAGCCATTTTCATCAAGTATAGTATAGCTTACCTCTTCTGGATAATTTCCCATAGTAAAGCTAAGAGCCCCACAGAAATTTAAACTTAAATCAGTACAAGATTCAATCGGTTCTCCTTCTCCTATTCCGTCCCCATCGGAGTCCATGTAAGAGTAAAAGTAACCTGAGCCACCTATAACGCCACAGACATCGGTATCTTGAGCTTTAGTAATTGAGGAATTTACAATCCCCATAGACAAGACCAAAAAGCTAATCAAAAATTTATTTGCAGTTTTCATATTTCTGGGAGATTATGATTTAATAATGATTTTTCTGAAACTAGAATCGTTTAATTTCAACTCTATGAAATAACTTCCTTTGGCAATATCAGAAGCGTCAATATCTAAATTGTGAAGTCCTGACTTAAGTAATCCACTATATAAATCTTTTACTTTTCTACCTGTTACATCATAGATGACGATAGAAATGATTTCTTCATTTTCAAGTGAAAATTCTACCTCAAACTCCTCTTTAAATGGATTTGGATAAACATCAAGAGAATACGCTTTCAGCAAATCTTCTGGACTATCAACTAAAACAATCGGATAAGGATCTTGTATCGAACCGATCAATTTATTTGCTTCAAACTCTAGAGTATTTTGTGCTTGAAAATAGTCACCAGTAACCTGGTCGAAGTATTTAAACGAAATATTGTACCCCTCATCTCCATAAATGGTGATGAAATACAAGGATTCTTCCTCATTGATTGGTGTCGCATTAATGTTACCCAGACACAAGTGATCGCTATAGGCGGCAAGAATATTTGAAAGATCCGGTTGAGAGTATTTCTCCAAATCAATTTTTGCAACCATACTCATTGAGTTTTGATACATAGCGTTGTTCACCTCAACAAATTGGTCGGCAAGCTGATTCTTATTAAGTTGGTAGTCGCTAATTCTAAAGATTGAACTTTCAGGGTAAATTAACGAACCGTTGCTTTCGGTATTTAACATATAGCCGTGTCCACTTTCCATACTGTTTAGAGTACCAAGCCATCCTAGACTCTCAGAAGCATACATACTAAAAGCACTTTTGTTCTTTATCACATCGCCCGAGCTAGGGTTTAGACTTGAAAGCGCGTCATTCGTACTCATTATTCTTTGACCCAAGTAACTGATCCAGTTCCAACCTGCATTTATACTGATCGGCACATCAGATGGATTCACAATTTTACCTTCGTAAATAATCGTATCAGATTTTTGCGTTTTAATCATGAACATATCCGTAATAGGAAGTTCTGTTAAAGAGCCAATCCAGGTATCATTGTATCCATCAATTTCTGCAAATTGAGTAAAAGCATATTGATTTTTAAATATCGAAACTGATGAGCCATCCACCTGATTCATAACGGTAGAAACTTGTAATACATCGTCTAAATCGTCTTGTTCCTCTAAAGAATTTAGGTTAAAAGACACCCAATTCCAGCCTTCATTTAAAACGATGTCTTGTCTTAAAATATTGG
>Ga0209533_1002365_pt1 | contig 17124 bp, 13 predicted proteins | sample COG_04_FD_184748 | JGI IMG/M metagenome (GOLD analysis project Ga0209533, IMG submission 184748) | Pelagic Microbial community sample from North Sea - COGITO 998_met_04 (SPAdes) (version 2) | ecosystem: Environmental > Aquatic > Marine > Neritic zone/Coastal water | place: Helgoland, sampling...
TGCGCTCAAGCAAATTAGCACCGTCAAAGCCTGCATCATTCATAACAGCCACAAATACTTCTGGATCATCCATCTTTTTATTAGTTTCCCACATGGCCACCAACCCAGCGTCAATATACTCAGCTAACCGTCCCTCATCACCGGCTACGATGGCAGCGCGCATTAAAATCAGCGTATTCACTGGAAAATGCGTATTAAATTGATATTTTTGCAGATCATGCTTTTTAACAAAACGGCTGATTTCCCTTTGTTCATACTCAAGCTTTCCCTGCACGCCGCCAAAGGCAAGCATTGGTGGCTGATTGCCAGTGGCTTTAAAAATGCCGCCCAATAAGCAAGGTGTAATTGTAAGCTCGGCACCGTTTCGCGCCGCAATACTGGGCAACAATTGATAAGCCAAGTAGGCATTAGGGCTAGCAAAGTCAAAAACAAAATCTATGGTTTTTTTCATCTCAATATCTCGCTCAACTTAAAAAATTTTCCGGTTTATTTCATCAATAAACTGCGTGTTTGGCGTTGGCTATTCTGACTCTTGCTGCATTAACTGATTTGATAAACCCTTATGTAATCTACCCACATCTTCTGCGGGAAATTGGCAGCACCCCTCGGATTAGGCAAAAAATCGCCTCCCACTGCCACATTAAACAAAAAGAAAAAATCGCCATCAAAGCAACTTCGCGGTGTCAGTGTAACGTCAACCGTGTGGTAAGGCGTTGCCGCGCCATCTAAATACCACTCAATCTCTGATTCATTCCATACAATACTAAAGACATGAAACTCATCGGCAAATGTACCCACACTAAGCGATGGAATACTATCGCTTTGAGCAGGTTCCACATCCTCGCTGCTGCAAGACGTACTGCTTGTGTCACCGTTATTTTCCTGCCAGTGCGCGGTGCCTAACACGGTGCTCGGATCATTGCCCCTCATTTCCATAATATCGATCTCACCACAGGCAGGCCAACCCACATCATCGATGCTCTCGCCTAACATCCACAGCGCCGGCCATAGCCCTCGGCCACTAGGCAGTCGCGCACGAATATCAACTCTGCCATAACGAAAGAAGCGCTGACCTTTAGTCCTAATCCTCGACGAGGTGTATTTTTTACCGGCAAAACGTTCGGCTTTAGCCTCAATAATTAGCAAGCCGTTAGCTACTTGGGTATTTTTAGCGCGATAGTACTGTAGCTCATTGTTTCCCCAGCCCTTCCAGCCAGTGCCTAACTCATGCTGCCAACTGTCAAGATCAAGCGCACCACCATCGAACTCATCGCTCCAGACAAGCTGGTAGCCTTCATAGCTAGTCGGGGCATCATAGCCATCTCTTGCAGTAGGACTCCTTTGGCCGTCACTAACGCCACGCAGCAAATCACCGCGAGCATTAGACATTGGGAAACACCACGACGTGATCGATCTCAAGGCATATACCAATATTTTCGCCAATTGCATGATCATGATGACTAGGCACAAGCGCCAAAACTTCTTCACCACCAGATATCGCCAAGGTATAAATAAAATCCGCACCACGAAAATATCGCGCTACCACACGCGCCTGCATAGCGCTGGCATCGTCATGAATAATATCGTCGGGGCGCATGAGCACTTGTACAATATCGCCCACACTAAAAACACTGGCTTGCAAATAATCATCGCCTATTGACAGCTCACCCAGCGCCGTTTTAACCGCATTATCAGCGACAATTTCCCCTTTCAAAAAAACACCTTGGCCAACAAAATCAGCCACGCTTTGATTCACTGGCTGGTGATAGACATGATAGGCGTCGTCCCATTGTTCGAGCCTATTATTATTAATCACTCCAATATAGTCAGCCATTGCAAATGCCTCGTGCTGATCATGCGTAACCATCAGTGCAGTAGTATTACTGGCCTTAAACAACTCTCTAACTTCACGGCTCAGCTTCTCACGAAATTCCAAATCAAGGCTAGAAAAAGGCTCATCGAGTAACACTAGCTCCGGCTCTGGCGCCAAAGCTCGAGCGAGAGCTACGCGCTGCTGTTCTCCTCCTGAAAGCTCGTGTGGCATCGCTTTCTCTTTATTGGCCAATCCCACCTGCCCCAACCAGTGACGCGCCTTTGCTATCGCGTTGGGTCTGCTCAGACCATACAAGCCAAAACGAACATTCTCTAGCGCGCTTAAATGCGGGAACAAAGAGTAATCCTGAAATACCATGCCAATATTGCGATGCTCGGCTGCCACTGTTCGACCAGGGCGATTCAGCCAATTGTCATCGAGATAAATGCGGCCTTGCAGGGATTGCTCAAACCCCGCAATAGCGCGCAGTAGCGTTGATTTACCACACCCACTGGGCCCTAACAGACAACCAATGCTGCCTTTGCTGAGGTGGAAGTTAACATCAGCAAGCAAAATGCGGCTTTCATAGCCCACGCTAAGCTGCTCAACTGAGAAATAATTTTTAGCTTTTGACGCTAACACATGTTCAGAATGTATCATGGTAGTCATCCATTGTTAGCATTATCAAGTTATCGTCTTTCATAAGTATTCTCTGTGCAATCTTAAGAGACGCTCTCTTTGCGCACGCTATTCTTAATAACAATTGCTTGCGTTATAAACCTCTAAAAGCACTATCTATTGTTGATGACCGCTATCTATTATTGATGACCGCCATCAATTATTTTGAGGCACGCACCGATGGCGAGACTTCAGTTGAGCGAATCAACAAATATACGGGCAAAAATCCCACCACAACAATAGCCAGTGCTGGCAACGCCGCGCGCTCCCACATACCTTCAGAAGTCAGCTCAAACACTCTGACTGCCAACGTATTAAAACCAAAGGGGCGCGTCATAAGCGTAATAGGCAACTCTTTCATTACGTCAACAAAGACCAGCACCATCGCAGTCACTATGCCCGGGCCTAACAACGGCAAATGAACGCGTCGCAGCATAGCCATACCCGCAACACCTAGGCTCTGCGAGGCAAGGTCGATGGAAGGGGTCACTCTTAGCAAGTTATTTTCTAAAGGCGTGTACGCCACAGCTAAAAAACGCACGCTATAGGCCATCATCATAACTAACAAAGAGCCCTGCAGTAGGCCGCTGCTCAGGCCTTTACTTTGCAGCCAATGATCAACATAACCGATAGGCACAAAAATACCTATTGCCAACACGGTGCCGGGCAAAGCATAACCTAACGTAGCCAGCCGCACGGCTGAAGTTACCACCAAGCCTTTCTTTTGTCGTGCAATAAAGGCCAGCGCCACGGCCATAGAAACCACCACGAACATGGCCAATGTTGCTAACAACACGGTGCCTGAAACATAAGACCAAAATCGCACCGTGAGCTCTTGCGATAAATTCGGTAGGGCCCAATAAAGCAGCTGCCCAAGCGGTAACACAAACGCCAACATAAAGATCGAGCTGCAAAATAATAGTGCCGCTGTCTGCGCACCGAAACCAAGCTGCAAACGTTTAGTGTTGCGCGCCGCATTTCGGCCCTCGGCATACTGGCGCTGACGACGACTATGCCGCTCTAACACAGTGACCACAACCACAAGCAACAGCAGGATGCCGGCAATTTTTAATGCGGCCGATAATGAAAACAAGCTAAACCACGCTTGGTAAATGGCGGTTGTTAATGTGTCGTAATTGAATACGGCAACAGTCCCAAAGTCTGCCAGCGTTTCCATAGCGACTAATAAAATGCCGCCCGCAATCCAGGGTCGCGCCATCGGCAACGCCACTTTAAAAAAGCTTTGCCGCACAGACAAACCCAATGATTGGCCCACCTCAATACTGCGCTGACCCAACGTTTGAAACGCATTGCGTGCGAGTAAATAAACATAGGGGTATAAAACGAGCGACAGCACTAAAACAATTGCACCATAAGAATAAACATTCAGTAGCCAACCCGAATCTGCCCGATAATGCCTGAGCATACTGTGCAGCGACCCACCATATTCAAACAAACCAACAAACGCAAAAGCCATCACATAGCCCGGCACTGCTAAAGGTAAAAACAACACCCAAGCAAAAAAACGACGCAGAGGGAATTCGCAACTCACCGTCAACCATGCCAGTGTGACCCCGATCGCACCGGCCAGCAGACAGACCCCAGCGGTGAGCGCCAGCGAGTTGAGCAAGCTGTTAGGTAAAACATAGCGAATGATGTGCGCTAGAGCGCCTTGGTCGTCCGTCCCATAGGAACTGACAATACTCATAAGCGTAATCAGCACGGGAAGCACAATCAGCAGTAAAGCTAGCTGCCAAACATATTTTGATATGAACGCGCGCAATGGTTTAACGGAGCCACATAATTAGCGATAGCCCACACGATCAAACAACATCACAGCGGTGGGCTGCAGCTTATAAGCATCGCTAAGCGGCTGCTCGCTGGCCTTAAAGCCGCCCCAAGCAACAACCGTTGGGTCGACAGTGGTAGAACTACTAATGGGATACTCCTGATTGACGCCTGCAAAGATGGCTTGGGCCTCATCCGAAACTAACCAGTCGACGAGGGCTTTGGCGGCCGCCACATTTTTGCTGTGCTTGAGCAGCCCAATACCAGAAAGATTGATATGCACCCCGCCCTCAGCCTCACCTTGGTTTGGCCAATACAGCGCCAGTGGTAAATCAGGTTGCTTAACTTGCATGCGGCCAAAGTAATACGTGTTCACCAGGCCGACATCGCATTGCCCATTAATAATGGCCTGCATCACTTGCGTATCGTTTGAAGTGGGCGCAATAGCTAAATTAGCTACCCAGCTTTGCACTATTTGCTCTGTCTCTTGCTCACCAAATTCACTAATGAGCATAGCCACCAGAGATTGGTTATACACTTTTTTAGAGGTTCGCAGACACAAGCGCCCTTGCCAAGAGGGATCACCTAGAGCCGCATAGGTCGACAACTGCGCCGGATCAACCCGCTCTTTGCTGTAAACAATCGTTCGTGCACGGAGCGAAAGGCCTGTCCACAAGTCATCGGTATCGCGTAAATGCGCCGGCACAACTTCATTGACAACCGGCGAATTGATACGCTGAAACAATCCTTGGGAGGCCGCAAAGCCCAGCGTACCGGCATCGACCGTCAGCAACAAATCGGCGCGGGTATTCTCACCCTCGGCCTTTAAACGCTCTATCAAGACACCCGCTTTGTCCGTTGCATACTCAATCGTCACACCCGTTATCTCGCGGTAACGCTCAAAAACTGGCTGGATTAGTTGCTCATTACGTGATGAATAAACGATTAAAGAACCACTAGGCTCCGAGTGAAGTGCCTCTTGAGCCGTCGCCTTGGCAGGCGAGTCAGCCTCAGAAACACCCTTACCACAGGCCGACAGGCACAGTGCAACCAGAAGAACCGCCAACCAATGGCGGCTGCAGTTCGCACTCAATAGGTGCCTATGGCGACGACGGGTAGACAACATCATAGTAACAATGAACCTCAAAATAGACTTATAGACTGAGCCAAACCTCGACAACAGCCCACTCAGAAAGTCTGACTATTGGATCATCAAATCAATCTAAATGCAATTCATTCTTATTTGCATTTAGATTGATTAGCCCAATCGAGCCGGCATGAATACAAACGCTAACTTCGCCTGTCAACTCGCCATGAACGCCGCTAATCACTGGCTGTCAGGGTCTCACAATGAGCTTCAATCCAACTTAGGAAAGACGCTTGCGAAGCTTCTTAATGGAGCCGCGCAGCTTATCGATTTGCTTGTCTAGTTTAGGGGTGGAGGGCATATCAGCCTTATCAAGGATCGAGCGAATATCGCTCACCAATGCTTCACCACGGTGAATCAAATCGCTGTTGACCTCTGGCGCTTCTCGACGAGCCCGCTCAATTGCATCACGCGCCTTCGCAGCTTGCGCCTCTAACTCATCCATAACCGTGCCGTACAAGCCAAGATTAGCCAGCATCAATTTACGCGCACCGGCTGAAATTTTCTCTATTGAAAGCGATGGTTTACTCACAACTTTTTTACGTGTCGCTTTTTTAGGCGCAGCCTTTTTAGGCATAAGTTTTTTCGCTGCCGGCTTTTTAACTAATTTTTTCTTCACTGCTGCCCTTTTCACGGCTGTTTTTTTTGCAGTCGCTTTCTTTCCACTCGTTTTCTTTACAACAGGCTTCTTTGTAGCGACTTTCTTCGCTGTAGTTTTTTGTGCGGCCATCATCTTACCCTCTTGTTAACAAAAACCTTACTGAGCAATATCACTCAACACTGTTACTCGGCACTGTTACTCGGCACTGTTACTCGGCACTGTTACTCAACAATACTTCTTTCAATACATAAAACAATGTCTTCACCGCAGCGTCAATCTACATTTCTATTAGTTTGACTTTCTCAACATCTAAACGCAGCTGACAATCATTTATACTAAAGAGCAGCCGTATCTTTACGTAGTTTATACCGGCAGGGGTTTAACCATCCGAGCAATATCGCCAGTTTTCTGCAAGGTAAGAAACGCCTCACCTAGTTCAAAACTTTGCTCTGCAGCACGCTGCCACAATGCAATGCGCTGCTGATCACGCCCCCTATACAAACTAAAATCTTTACGATCGGGTATACGCTGCTGCGGCAATGTTTGTACAAACGACTCTGATGGTGAAATCAACACCACATTGGCCAAACGATCCCCCGAAACTTTACGCCACGGATAAAACTTGTCGAACCACTGCTCTACCAAGTGCGGGTAAAAATGTGGATACAGTACTAAACCTGTGTGATCAGACAGCAAATTTCCAGGTAGAGGGTGATAATCAAGTAATCCACCATCGCGATAAACCGCGTCCGCTTGTCCATCTAAACCTCGCACACCGCTCATATAAACGGGCAATGAACCAGAAGCCAGTATGGCGGATTTAAATGTATCTTCTTGCAAGCTGATAAATCTACCTGCATCCGACTTTATGAGTGGCCGAGCGGCTTCACCCGCGCAAATAACCCGCGTAAATTCCGGCCTCCCCATCCATGGCAATGCATTTTGCACAGTGGCGCGCACCATCCCTAAGCGCTGCTGCATGAGCGATTCACTCCCCAACAGCCCAGTACACTGCACGGCGCCGCAACCAAACAGGTACTTCTCACTGTTGAGGACTTGAGTCACCGCCTCATCAGGCAGCACCTTATCAATAATTCGTTGAGTCTCGCGCGCAATGGCTGCAGTAGAAAAGTCTGTAGAATAATCTTGCGAAATGTATCCATCGGCCAAACGCTTGAAGGCCAATGCCGAATCGCACTGCGCTGCAGCAGCCAACTTAAATGCCCCTACCGAGGTGCCGTATAAAAATATTTTTTGTTTGGCGTTGACTAACCATCGGCTAAAAATAGCGCTATCTAAACCATAAATTCCAAGCCACTTAGCCGCACCCGAGGCCCCAAATACGGCCGCAATGTCTTCCGCTTGCAAGCCATCACGCTGAATTTTTGCATAGGCATCCGGCCCTGCTTGTATAATTAATTGACTCATAGATTGATCGTAAAAATCGCATTAAACGTGTGTGAAAGTCAGGCTACGCTCACACGCTGGCACCATCATTGTGCCTGCCCAACAATGAATTTTCGCTGCAGGAGAATTATTCAGGCTGAAAATAATTGAGCAGCATTGACCTCGCTGACTTAGCTTGGAGCACTATTTTACTGGATCGACCCTGCAAAAGGAGCACCGAATCCTGTGTTTTTTCATAGTCTGGCGAGCGCAGCCCACGCCGAACCACCATGGCATAGGGTAAACTCCCTATACAGCCTCCTGATTCGCGCTAATGGTTCGCAACAGCGAACCTTGCAAGACTTGGCATAAACTTCTATCCACAGGCACAACGATAATATTAGGAACCGAAATGTTCGCTCAACTACAACGCGTACTAAAAAGCTATTCATTTCAATTTTTTCTCAGTACATCCCTAATCTTCGTCGTTGTAAGCACTTTAATATTTGCCCTACTATTTGCCTATTTTACGCGACAGCAAAGCATCGACTTACAACGATCGATTAAAAACGAATTAGATCGTGTTGAGCAGGTGTATAACGATATGGGCACGGCGCAATTTATCGACGCTACCAATCATCTCAACACAGAATATACGATCTCAAACTTTTACTACTTGCTCATCAACACCTCAGGAGAAAAAGTAGCTGGCGACCTCAACCAGTGGCCTGCCGTCATCCCCAGAACAAAAAAGCCCATCGCCTTCTCTATCGAGCGGCAGAGTATAGATAGAAGTCAAACCAAAACGATTGATTTGACAGGATTGGCCCGCGAGATGGCTGACGGAAGCACGCTATTAGTTGCTCGAAACCTCAGAATCGTGCAGATTTTTCTTCAAAATTATAAATCCGTCTTACTATTATTTTTTATTGTCTCGGTCACTTTATCAATATTGATAGCATTAATATTTTCGATACTCTCACTCAGTAGGCTTGAAAAATTCAACGTCGGTATCAACCACATTATGAGTGGCGACTTATCCGAACGCTTTGCGGTAAAAAAATCCAAAGCTGAAACCGAACAACTTGCGCGTAATCTCAACAAAATGCTGAACATGATCACTTCGTTAATTAACGATGTTAAGCGCGTATCTGACAATGTTGCCCATGATTTACGCACGCCATTAACACGCCACCGCAACAACTTGGTTACGGTTAAAAACGCCGTCGATGAAGTACACAGCGAAGCCATACAACAATTAATCATTGAAACTGATCAGCTGCTAGCAACATTTAACGCCCTGCTTCGCATAGCAAAAATCGAATCGGGTAATGTAAGCACACCGATGACACCCACAACATTGAGACCCTTAATTAGCGATGTAATAGAGCTTTATGAGCCACTTGCAGCCGACGCCGGCATCAATATAAAAGTCGAGCTTGCTGGGCATCCGGTCATCATGGGCGATCGCAATTTACTCTTTCAAGCAATCGCCAACCTAGTTGATAACGCTATTAAATACACTCCCACAGGTGGCACTATTTGCTTCAAGCTTATGGATTATTGGGTAGACAGCGGCTACCCAGTCTTACAGAACATGCCCAACTCAAGTGACAGCCACTCAACAGACGAACTCAGCCCAAGCGATGCGAGTTCAGCGCACTCCTTTATCAGTCTTTCGATTTCGGACTCTGGGCCGGGGGTTCAAACAGAAAACTACAAAAAAATGTTTCAGCGCTTTTATCGCGAAGAAAAAAGCCGAGGACTAAAACCTGGCAACGGATTGGGCTTGAGCATGGTGTACGCAACCATGAATTTACACCAAGGAGCGATTCTGGTGGCCAACAACGATCCCGGACTGAATGTCACGCTGGTGTTCCGCCAGCATTAACCAAGCCAAGGCCTGGGCGCCTGCATCAATCAAGCGCAGCAGCTATCGTCAGGCAGCTACGGTGAACCTATGGCTAGGTATTCTGCTCACTGAAGTATTCTCGCGTCAAGCTCACCACCACGGGGCTGAGCAATAACAATGCCACCAAATTAGGCAGTGCCATAAGCGCATTTAACGTGTCAGCTAACAACCATATAAACTCTAAATCGGCCACCGCACCCAATGGCACGGCGAGTGTCCACAATATTCTAAACGGAATAATAGCTCGCTCACCTAACAAGAAACCAGCACAGCGCTCACCGTAAATACTCCATCCCAAGACGGTAGTAAATGCAAATAACGCCAAACCTACGCCAACCACATGTGCACCGATGCCCGGCAACGCCGTATCAAACGCCATAGAGGTAAGCGCGGCCGAAGACTCTCCGGTGGTCCAAGACCCCATCATTACAATGACCAATCCCGTTACACTACACACCAAAAGCGTATCGATAAAAGTACCCAGCATAGCCACCAAACCCTGCTTTACCGGTTGATCGGTGTTGGCGTGGGCATGGGTAATAGGCGCGCTACCCAGACCAGCCTCGTTAGAAAAAATGCCTCGGGCCACACCAAATCGAATAGCCGCAATCATGGCTGCGCCTGCAAAGCCTCCAGTGGCAGCGTGGCCTGTAAAGGCGCTGTTAATGATTAAACTCAGCGCCGCGGGCACCGCCTCAAGGTTGGTGCCAATAATCCACAATCCACAACTCAAATAGGCGAGCGCCATAAAGGGCACTAACCATGTAGCTACCGCAGCAATACGGCGAATACCGCCAAGCAGCACCAAGCCCACCATCACAAACATTAGCAGCCCTGTGACCCATGAACTGATCCCATAATTCGCCGCAAGCCCACTAGCAACAGAATTACTTTGTACGGTGTTACCAATACCAAAACCGGCTATCGCGCCAAATACCGCAAAGGCCGTACCCAGCCAACTCCATTTTTGACCGAGCCCATTTTTAATGTAGTACATCGGCCCGCCGCGATGCTCGCCCTGCTCATTAGTCTCACGAAAACGAATAGCCAATACGGCTTCTGCATATTTGGTGGCCATACCAAATAGAGCCGTTAACCACATCCAAAACAAAGCACCGGGCCCACCCAGCGCTATAGCCGTTGCCACACCGGCGATATTACCCGTACCAATTGTCGCCGATAGGGATGTCATTAAGGCGCCAAACGGAGTAATTTCGCCGTTATGCCCCGCAGGTTTAGCGAACAATTGACGAAAGGCCTCGCCGAGTTTTCGCCAAGGCAAAAATTTCAAAATAACCGTTAAATAAATACCCGTGCCCAAAATAAGCACCAACATCGGCACTCCCCAAACCAGCGAATTAAGGCTATTTATAAATTCATTAATTACAGGCATATGGCTTCCGTTAGATATTGATTAAAAATAGTTAGCCTAAAGACGGCTTAGGCCATAGTTATCAAAGACGATAGTTATCAAAAACCGGCGTCATCAAAAGCCAAAGCCACCAGCAAAACTGTAAGGAGGCTTGACGAAATATAATAGACAGGCTAGTCGGGATGCACGACCTGACGATAATCTTCGCTAAATAAAACCTCAAATCGTATCGTGGCGCCTAGCACGCCCTCGTGCTTATTCGTTTCGGGTAGACGCCGCCATAAATAGTTAGGCTCGAATTCCACATAAAACCATTTTTTCCAAAGATTAATTCGATACAAAAAACCAGGGCCATAGTCGGTCGTTATGTAATCAGGCCGCGTATCACCACTGGCACGAATATAATAAGCCACCGCATGGTTTTCTTTAAAGACGTGGCTGAGTGACAACACCGATTGCCAAGGCAGGCCCGGTGACTCTTCGCCAAAATCTAAGCGGTTAGTCCAGCGAATTAACTGGCGCTCATTGATTGAATAATCGGCTTCGATGGTTGTTGTAGAACCAAAACCCCGGGTATCTTGCCAGTATATGTTTTCAGTTAGGCGCAGCAAGGCGCGGTCGTTAATGGGCAAGGTGTAGCGCCCACGCACGCCTGTGCGCAGCTGACTGCCAGAGCGCAAACCTAGCCGATAATCGATGCGAAACTTTTGCCGCTCGGCAATATTATATTGTAAGCCTACGCCTCCTGAATTGTCTTGCTCCTCACCCAGTTCTTCCAAGCTTTCTTGCGCAAGCAAATCCTCATCTTCATCAAAAAATACCAATTTCAAACGCTCATCAAGTAGCGGCAAATTAACTTTGCCACGCACGCGTATGTTATTGGCAGTTTCACCAGATTCTTCCCAAAGGTTGTCATAACGCACACGCACAAAAGAATGAGCCGTTTCGATGTCCGTCCGAGCAACGCCAAAATAACCATCAATCCAGCGCGCCAAGGAGTCAAACCGAGCGGTCACATAACTATGGGATTGATCAAGCACCGAATTGTCAGCCACAGCCTCAACAGACTCCTCAGCCTGCCCATCAGCGGCATCATCAAGAGAAGCGTCGTCAAGAGAAGGATCATCAACTGCACTATTTAGGGGAACAACATCCATGGCAACAACATCTGTCGCAGGCGTGTTCGCTACAGTGACCGTGCTGACAAACAGCAGATGCAGCGAAAGCCACAGCGGCACAAGAGAAAGGCTATGAGCAAGGCAATGAGGAAGACGAGTAAAAAAGCGCGTTAGCGCAGAGTCTTGACAGCGCTTAATCTGCGAAGCTGGCTGCACAGCGCGCGTCCTTTGCCAAGGCCACAGGGTTAGTAGTTTCATAGGCAGCTCCAGATCATTAAGCTGGGAAGACGCGCCGCGTCATACATAGGTGTCAGGCTAAGGGAGCCTGAATATTGATAAGCGGCATCAAAAAACCCTCTCCTAACACACACTTTTAAAATCAACTAACGACCAAGCGCGAGGTTGGTGCACTATTAATTATTCGTTTAAGGTCTCACTCATAGCTTGCAAAACCATGAGTGAGCTTGCTCCGGACTTAAATACTGCCTAATCGAACTTACGGCCTTTGTTCGCCGCGATACGCATACGCAGTGCATTAAGCTTAATAAAGCCCTCGGCATCTTGCTGATTGTAAGCTCCTTCATCTTCATCAAAGGTGGCTATAGACTCATCAAACAGACTATCGGCAGACTGTCGGCCAACGACGGTCACGTTACCTTTGTACAACTTGAGACGCACCGTGCCGTTAACCATTTTTTGTGATTCATCGATAGCCATTTGCAACATTTTACGCTCGGGTGACCACCAGTAGCCATTGTAAATTAATGAGGCATAGCGAGGCATCAACTCATCTTTTAAATGAGCCACTTCTCGGTCCAAGGTCAGCGACTCAATGGCTCGATGCGCTCGCAGCATAATGGTGCCACCTGGCGTTTCGTAACAACCGCGCGCCTTCATGCCTACATACCGGTTTTCAACAATATCCAGCCGGCCAATACCGTGCTTACCACCTATTTCATTTAGCTCAGCCAAAATAGTCGCCGGGGTTTTGCGGATGCCGTCAACCGCAATGATATCGCCTGACTGATAATCCAATTCAATATATTGAGCTTGCTCTGGCGCAGCCTCGGGGGATACTGACCAGCGCCACATGTCTTCGTCGGGCTCGTTCCAAGGATCCTCGAGATTGCCACCCTCATAGGAGATATGCAGCAAGTTAGCGTCCATCGAATACGGCGATTTTTTACCGCGCTTCATCTCAACTGGAATCTTATGCTGCTCGCAGTAAGACATAAGTTTATCGCGAGAGTTAAGGTCCCATTCACGCCATGGGGCAATGACCTGTACACCGGGCTTTAATGCATACGCGCCCAACTCAAACCGAACCTGATCATTACCTTTGCCGGTTGCACCATGTGAAATAGCATCAGCGCCAGTTTCGTTGGCAATTTCAATCATCCGCTTGGCAATCAGTGGTCGCGCGATTGAGGTACCCAACAAATATTCGCCTTCATAAATAGTGTTGGCGCGAAACATCGGAAAAACATAATCGCGCACAAATTCTTCACGTAAGTCGTCAATATAGATTTCTTTGATGCCCAATGCCTGCGCCTTACTTCTCGCCGGCTCAACTTCTTCCCCTTGGCCAATATCAGCGGTGAAAGTCACCACTTCGCAATCATAGGTCTGCTGTAACCACTTAGCGATTACTGATGTATCTAGGCCACCTGAATAGGCGAGTACCACTTTTTTAATTTTGCTCATGAAACGTTTCCTGCCAGAACGTTATCGACTCTACATCGACATACCGTAATCCAGCGTTAAAGACAGTTGAAGTCGTTGCTGCGAAGATCTGCGCTAAACATTGTCTAAACATTGCCTAAACAATTACCCAGCCCGCCGTTCTCTCTATCTCGCAGACAGAGTATAAGCGCCAAGCTGAGGCTACAAACTAGCGCCTTGCTTAAAGCGAAGCAGTTTACCGAAAAAAGAGACTGTTAGCATGGACTGAATATACGCAAACTTGCACATAAACCGCAGAAAAACAGGTCATGCGGCCCATCACACCGTGGGAATGGCCTAGGCAGAAAAATACGCCGCTTTAGCGCCGGGCAATGGGTTGAGGCACCCGCTCTACTCGTAGCGTCACGCGCCGATTATCGGCTTTACCGGCCACGCTGGTATTTGGGGAGACAGGAAAGCGCTCGCCATGAAAGCGAACGGTCAGCTGATTGCGAGAAATACCCTTACTCGCAAGGTAATCCGCAACAGCCTCTGCACGCCGGCGCGACAGCTCGCTGTTGTAGGAGGTATTGTGGGTATTATCGGTATGTCCGTCGATAAACAGCTGCTCGACATCGGTAGCGCGCGATAAATAATCGGCCATGGTATTGAGCCACTCTTGCGCCTTAGAGGTAATGGCTGCTTTGTCACTATCAAACTGCACGCGCGAGCGCTCTAGCTGATCAAAGCCAACCGGAGAAAGCGCAGATAAGCATTGTTGATATTCGACGTACGCTGAACGAAAGGCCACCGAAGACATCGCCACCTCGACCGCTTGCCCTTGGGCATACCAAGCGCGGCGCAAAAACCGTGGCGATTTACCAGCATAAAGTTCCGCTACCAAGCGATTAGCCATTGCAGATTCAAGCTCAACGGGATGGGAGCCTTCCAAAACATTCACCAGGCCTAACTCATCGTCAGCTAAATCAGGATTCCATCGCGGAGCCTGCGAGGTCAAAACCGCTTGCCCCTTAGCCAGTGGATTGGCCGGACTATACAAATAAAAACGCAGCGCCTGACCGGCATTTTTTTCGAAGACCGCGCTGCCAAATGCTGGGATCGGCTGGCTTAACTGGCAACGTAAAACGGCCGAGTCGGTTTCCCACAGCGCCTCGTCCATGCGCGGATGAAAGGTCACTGCCAGAGCGTAGCTGCTTAACAGCAGCATCAGGCAGCCCACCAACCAGCGCGCTGGGTGTAACGCATGATGTACGCCGATGCGAGCCTTCAAAAAGCCTCTAGTGGTGAAGATATTTTCTGTTCTGCGTTGATGCATCTGTTTTTTTAATGCCATGTGAGCGCGCCTCGTTCAGGGCCAAGCCAAATACAGGCTTGAAAATATTGCCCACGAATATCATTCCCTGGGATATTTATCGGCCTCTGAGCGAATTTCTTTAGCCACAAGCAACGCTTTGTATGCATTGATTGCCGTCAAAACTATCACACTAACCAAAGCGCCCAGCTACCATTAAAGCGGCCTAGAAAGCCGGACTCAGCCAAGGTTTTCACACCCTTGCAGCAGCATCTTGAAGCCTAATATGGTATTCTGCGCCAAACACCACAGGTTCCCGATGCTGACAACTCCAACAGATTCACTCACGCTCACTCAACCCGACGACTGGCACATTCACCTCCGCGATGGCGACGCTTTATCGCGCACCGTCAACGATGCTGCCCGCCAGTTTGGCCGCGTCATTGTCATGCCCAACTTACTGCCGCCTGTGCGTGATGCCGAGCAAGCCGATGCCTACCGCCAGCGCATTTTGCAAGCACTTGAGCCCGGCGCCGCGCTTGAGCCGTTAATGGTGTTATACCTCACCGACAGCACAACACCCGAGATTATCGCCAACGCCAAGCAAACGGATTTTGTCAAAGCCGTTAAATGGTACCCGGCCGGAGCCACCACCAACTCGGCCTCAGGCGTCACCAATATCGACAATATCTACCCGGCCTTAGAAGCCATGCAAAAACACGACATGGTGCTGTCGATCCATGGCGAAGTGACCGATAGCGAAATCGATATCTTTGATCGCGAAGCCTGCTTTATCGATCGCACGTTAATGCGTATCGCCAAAGACTTTCCTCAGCTGCGCATTGTGCTAGAGCACATAACCACCAGTGATGCGGTCGACTTCGTGCAATCTGCACCGACCAATATTGCCGCTACCATCACGGCTCACCACCTGCTGTTCAATCGCAACCATATGCTGGCCGGCAATATTCGCCCTCATTACTACTGCCTGCCTATACTCAAGCGCTCGCAGCATCAAGACGCGTTAATTGCAGCGGCAACCAGCGGCAGCCAGCAGTTTTTTTTAGGGACCGATTCGGCACCACATAGCCAAGGCAGCAAAGAGTCTGCCTGCGGCTGTGCTGGCGCCTATACCGCTCACACAGCTTTAGAATTTTATGCCGAAGCGTTTGAACGCGCCTCGGCGCTGCATCAACTCGAGGGCTTTGCGAGTTTTTTTGGCGCAGATTTTTACCAGCTACCACGTAATGTCGGCACTGTTACGCTGCGCAAAACGGCATGGCAAATTCCAGCCCAGCTCAGCATGGGCGATACCGCGCTGATACCGTTAAAAGCGGGTGAAACTATCAACTGGAAAATCAACGCCTAGCCAATCTTCGGTGCGCACTCAAACCGCCATCAAGGTTTTTAAGCACCAACACAAAGATTTAAAAAGCCCGCATAAGCCACAACAAAACATTATCAACGAGCCAACTCATGACCGCCGAATCCAGTAACGACAGCCTCAATGAACCCAGCGCAAATGATCCGGCCGTACCTATCGAAGACGGCCTAGCTGAAAACATGCTGCATGCAATTAGCGCGCGATTTCGCGGCTACTTACCCATAGTCGTCGATATTGAAACGGGGGGGTTCAATCCTCAAACCGATGCCATGCTAGAAATTGCTGCCTCGCCGGTTAAAATGAACAGCAACGGCGAACTCTATTGCGACGAAACCTTCAGCTATCACATCAAACCGTTTGAAGGATCGAACATCGATAGCGCATCTCTCGAATTTACTGGCATCGATCCCTACCATCCGCTGCGCCCCCACCAAGAAGAATCGTTAGTGTTGAAAGATTTATTCAATCGCGTTCGAGCAGAGATGAAACTAGTCGATTGTAAGCGTGCTATTTTGGTGGCTCACAACGCCACATTTGACCAAAGCTTTTTAAATGCAGCAGTTGAGCGCTGCGCTATTAAACGCAATCCGTTTCACCCCTTCTCAAGCTTTGACACAGCAACACTTTCCGGCCTGGCACTGGGCCAAACCGTTTTAGCCAAAGCGTGTTTGAGTGCCAAAATAGAATTCAGCAATGATTCAGCACACAGCGCCGCTTACGACACGCGCAAAACTGCTGAGCTATTTTGTTTTATTGTGAATCGCTGGAAAGAACTCGGTGGCTGGCCGCTCACTGCCACCAGCCAAGACTAGCGCGGCCTTATTCATCCCAAGCAGAGGCTTTATCCATCCATCGCAAGGCCAGTAAATACCACACTACCACCGGTATCATTAACGCCAACCAACTCCAATCGTCAGCCAACAATAGCCCTACCATAGGGTGATCTTCGGC
>Ga0209533_1002367_pt1 | contig 17115 bp, 9 predicted proteins | sample COG_04_FD_184748 | JGI IMG/M metagenome (GOLD analysis project Ga0209533, IMG submission 184748) | Pelagic Microbial community sample from North Sea - COGITO 998_met_04 (SPAdes) (version 2) | ecosystem: Environmental > Aquatic > Marine > Neritic zone/Coastal water | place: Helgoland, sampling...
GCTATCTATATTTCCTGGTAAAATACCTATCTCATCTTGCAATGCCTCCAAATCCTTTTTAATATTACTCATTTCAGGATGCAATGGATTAATCGCTTCCTGTTCATCATCTTTCTTCTCGGCTGCCTCTGGTTCATCTTGTTTCTGCTCGGCTGCCTCTGGTTCATCTTGTTTCTGCTCGGCTGCCTCTGGCTGATCTACTTTCTGAGTTTCATCCAATTCCGTCATTCCTATATTCGGAGTATCAATAGTATTATTTTTCATATGCTCTAAAATATCCATTAATATTATTTTTTGTATAATTAACTCATCTGAGTTATTGGCACCAATAATGCCTTTCACGAATTCTTTATTATTTATCTCGTCAATAAGTATTTTATTATCTTGAGTAAGTTTTTTTTTGTTCATTTTACGATCACTTCTTAATGATTTTATTAGATCAAATTGTTTATTTAAAATATCATAATATTTCAACCATTTTTCATGCCTTTTCCACGGAACAAATAATGATATGCTTCTATCCCCGTTGGTTATTTTTATCTCAACGGATGGCTTACATACAGGGTTATTGTCTATTATTTCACAACGATGATTCGGCGGACATTTTGTGAGAGCACCCTTGTCATTTACACCACAAGGAACATCTTCTGGATTGCCACCTTTTACTATTTTTCGGGTATATTTTTTTTGAGAAATAGCCTTGTGTATAGTTTTTCGTGTCTTCATGTATATCTTTGATTAAAATATAAGTATATATTTAATACATATATTTCTTTATTTATTGTGCGTTAAAATATAACAAAGGGTATTTTTTTAGAGTTTGGTATATGTTTGATAATATACGTTTTTTTTCTAAATTATAAGAACGCATGGATTTTGTACATTCCTCGTATGATTTCCATTCCATTTTACCAACTTCAGAACGCTGAAATGAAGTTGTTTGTAGAGTATCGCTTGATTTCATATACGCAAGAAAGTATTTATGTTTGTACGACTTGTAATTTGAACCTGTGAAAATTTCTTCAAACGGAAAAATATTCTTAATATTGTATATGTTTTTCTTATAATAACCAGTTTCTTCGCAAAATTCGCGTATGGCACAATCGTAATCTTTTTCTTGGTAATTACGTCTTCCCTTTGGAAATCCCCATTCTTGTTCATCCCATACTGTTATCTGGTTGCATTCATCTATAATGGAATTTAATGAATATGATTCATTTTTTACATGAACACCTTTTGTTAACGTTGCAAATTTTTCTTTTGATACTGTTTCTTCATTCTTGTATTGGCTAGAAACATTATTGTCTCCCCACACATTGCACCATAGTTCCTGAAATGATAACTCTTTTAGGTGTGTCCTTTCTGTAGTTGTCATTTGCAATACCATATTCTTTATATAATCCTTGTTATACAAAGAATATTTCCCGCGCATAAAATCAATAAAACCTAATGTGTCTTTCCTTCTTATCATTAGAAACTGCAATTCATTTTTATAAAGACGAAACGCTACTATACCTGTACTTGTAATCGGGGTTTTGCATTGATTGTATAAATGTCCTTTTTTGCCACAATTATTACAATATAATTCGCTCATTCAAGTTTTAAAAGTATTCTATTAGATTATAATCGCATATCTTTATATAATTATAGTTAAATAGCATGTATTTTGATCCGTCAGTGTGGGGACCTCATTATTGGTTTTTTCTACACACCATTGCTGAATCTTATCCATTGCATCCAAATGAAGTTACTAAAAAAAAATATTATGATCTAATTAACAATTTGCCCATTTTTATACCAATTGATGAACTAGGAAATTATTTTAGTGAGTTATTGGATAAATATCCAGTATCGCCTTATTTAGATAATCGCGATTCTTTTGTACGATGGATGCATTTTATACATAACAAAATAAATATTCACATTGGAAAACCCGAAATATCTCTTCCAAAGTCACTTGAAATGTATAGGAATGAGTATAAACCAAAACCTGTTTATTTAGCCGAAAAAATAAACTGGAGGCGGCATTATCTTCACATATTTATAATAGCAGTGTTATTGATACTGATCTATATTTGGTATGAATAGTAATAATTTCTAACAATATTATAATTACCATGAGATTAGAACTGATTTTATTAATAATAGCTGGTTTCATTATGGCAAATATATATACAGAGGGGAAATACACAAAGGTCTTATTATCATGGAAAAAATATTATCAAATGGCGGGGGTAGCGTTTGCCGCATTCATGTTATACATATTACTAAAGAAAAACCCACTTCGTGCACGTGAAATTGTTTCTGCATCTAACGATTATATCAAGTATTTACCTATTGATAAAAATACCTCCAATATAATCTCTCCTATTTTAGATTTTACATCTAAACAACAGTTTGCCAACAATAATACTGAGAGCGAACAATATAACTATCCTATCGTATCTATGAATCAACAACACGCTGAAACGAGAATACTTCATTCTGGAAAAAAAACGACCAAGCGTTCTGTTAGTGAAACTAAGAAAAAATTTGTAGCGTCCAGACAAGACTGGAAATGCGGCAATTGTAAAAATAAATTGTCAGCCTGGTTTGAAGTAGATCATAAAACCAGACTTGAACATGGTGGAAGCAATCATGTTGATAATCTGGTTGCTCTTTGCAGAGAATGCCACGGTGAGAAAACAGCCATGGAAAATCTTTAGGTAAATGATGCACGTTTTGATAAGATTCAATTGATTATTATCAAAAATGAAAATATAATAAAACATTATAGTAAGAATGGAAGAAACCAATAATTTAATAACAAAAAAACATCATATATACCTGAATATTTTATTATTTTTTGTATTGACTATTGTAGTAGTAAATAACTACCAAACACAAACTAAGGAAAGCGACGACCCTCACCGAAATAAAGGCATTGAAACCTCCAAACTATGGATTTCCATTGTTTTATTATTCAGCATTTTGGGTTATATCGTGCTTTATTTTACTAAAAATATCACTGAAGGTATAGATGTTTATTACTATGGGGTTCTGGGCATACTTGCATCTGTTTATGGGTACATATCATTGTCGTCATATAGATTGTTTAATTATGTTATGAATATTGTCCTCATTGTTATTGGTATAGTTGGATTAGCCATCGTATTTAATGTCTTCATGAATTTCTTTAAATCTCTAAGAGGTTTTACTAGTTTTATGTCATATTTAGTTTTTTACATTCCTTGCATATTATTAGATTTTGTCAATTATATCATTCGCGAATTCAAATTAACAACCAACCCTGTTCTAGTTTTATTTGGAATAGAAATATGCTTGTTACTTATTTACTTATATTCTCCAAAAGTAATGCAGCAATTTGCAAACAAAGACGGGAAAAATGTACTCGAAAAAATTGTATTGCTAAATGAAGAGAATATATTTCCCATGGATGAGATCATCATGCTTGACACGAAAACAAACTCCATTGCGGATAACGGAGTACAGGTGATTAGAAAAAATTACGGATTGTCTATGTGGGTATATTTGAATAATTTCTCTACCAGCATGTCTGCTTACAATAAGGAAACACTCATATTTGATTATGGTCGTGGAAAACCGAAAATTACATTTTTTAATGACGAAAATGAAATAAAGAAGATGGATACGTATCGTTTTTACTTCTCTGATAAACTCAACTCCACAAATCATAATGAGAATTTTCACGAAATTAAAATGCCTAGTCAGAAATGGAACCATATATTCTTTAACTATACATCGCGCAATGTAGAAATATACATTAACGGCAAATTGGAAAGGACTTTCAACTTAAAAGACAGTGTCCCTACTTATAATATTGGAGATGTTATTACAACTGGAAGCACAAACGGTTTAAATGGTGCCATTTCAAATATTCGCTATTACGAAAAAAACTTATCTAATAGGGACATCGTAAATATTTACAATTTATTGATGAATAAAGATCCTCCTGTAAATAATTTGTAGGTAATTTATATATGACAGTTATAATAATTTTAGGGGTAATAGTAATTATATTAGTGTATATATTAGTTCGGTTTCTCATGACTTCATCAGTTGAGCTTACAGCAAGTGCGAATTTAAACGATGATATTACGCCAATACCAATTATGACAAATCCCACCAGCACACGATATGCATATGGTCTTTGGATATATGTAAATTCATGGGACATGGGTTCTCCAAAAACCTTATTTGATAGAGCAGACAATCTTAAAATGTATTTAGATGCAAGTAGTCCTACCTTGAAATGTGATATAGCCATGTCTAATGATACTTCTAAGACGATTGAAATCACTGATAATTTTCCTTTACAAAAATGGGTCTATCTCATTGTAAGTGTAGATAATCAATATGTGGATTCGTATATAGACGGAAAGCTGGTTAAATCTGTAAGAGCTTATATTGAAGATAATGAAAATGGCATTAAAATACCGAAACAACCACCGCAGGGAGGCAAAGATGGTGTCAAGATGAAAGTAGGTGGGTCGTCACGATTTGATGCGTATGTTTCACGATTTAAACATTGGTCTTCCTCTATTAATCCAGAAACTGCATGGAGCACGTATATGCAAGGCAACGGACAAAGCTCTTTTAAAAATTGGATGTCTACATATGGTTTAGACATATTAGTCAAGAAAGATAATCTTGAACAGACCAAATTTACTTTATTCTAATTTTCTCGCAAATCGTTTTATATTTATATTATATACTATATAACGATTATGAATTATCAACAGCCTCAATCAATAAATACAAACATAGATGCGGTACAAATGCAGGAATCTGTTAGAACTGTGGGTGATAATATTACAAATTCTATTCAAAATTTAACTGAAAACGTAAAAGAATCCATTAGTGGGTTCTCGGATCAAGCACAAGTGATAGTAGAAGAGGGGGCAGAAAACAGTAGTGGTTTTCTAGAAACCAACTCTCTATTTGCAAAATTTGCATTTGTTATGCTTGTTGTGATAGTGTTTATATTCCTTCTTAGTTTAGGGATAATGCTCATCCAATATTTCATGTCACCTTCAAGCAACCCTTATTTAGTAAAAGGTATGGTTGATGGAAATGCTGGCATAACTATACCACAGGATCCAGGTAACAGTGAATCTATATTGATTAAACGTTCTAATAATGAAAAAACTGGATTGGAATTTACTTGGTCAACCTGGATTTATATTGATGAAATGAATATTGGAGATGAATACCAGAAATTCCAACACATCTACCACAAAGGCAACGACTCATATGATGTGAATGGAATTGCCACCGTGACAAATGGTCCAGGATTATATTTGAAACAGATAATTGGAAACGAAGACAGAGAACCGAATACAGCGTCTTTATTCATTGTCATGGATACAAAAACAGGCAAAACGAACAATGCGGAGAATTCTTTAGAAATCAAAGATATTCCTTTGAAAAAATGGGCAAATGTTATCATTAGAATGAAAAACACAGTAATGGAGGTGTATATCAATGGGGTAGTTTCTGGAAGATTGCAATTTAAAGAAGTGCCGATTCAAAACTATTACGACGTACATGTTGGTAAAAATGGAGGAATCAATGGAAAAATTTCTAACGTACGATATTTCAAAGAAGCGTTATCTATCTTTGACATAAACAACATTGTTTCCGCTGGACCGGACATTCGTACATTCAGGTTTGATATGAAGAAAATGAGCAGCTATAACTATTTATCTAATCTTTGGTATACTGGTAAATTATACTAACTATAGTAAAATATTCAAATAAAAATATATACTTATAAATCAAGTATATATTTTATAATGTCGGATGATTCTATTAAAAACGCATGCGAACAAAGAAAATTTAGTCTGTTATATAACATTCCTCTGGTAAGAAATGAACTTATTTCTCCTTACCCTCAATATACATCAGCACAGTTAAATATGCGCAGGAAGGTGGAGGTATTGAAATATGCGAAACAATCTACACAATCTAGGTCGCTAACTAAAAAAGAAAAACAGGCACAAATATTGCGAGGAAAATATCGCGGAAATACTCTTTTTTGTCAAACTGATTATACCATTCCATATTCTACCAGTGCGAGTGATGTTCCTGGACCAATCATTGATTTGGTTGAAGACAAAACTGTTCCTCTTTATAATTATTTGCCAAATCGTTTTGCAAATGCAACTGAGGTTACTGAAAATCAGGAGGAATGGTCACTATATACTCAATCTAATGTGACTTGTACTTCTGGACTAGATAATATTACCAATATAGCAACATTGCTGATACGCCGAGCAATTAAGCAAGACACTTATACGTATGTATATATAAACCCCATTGTATTTACAATCACGGGGATTGATATTCCCATTGATACTGCTGGAATAATAATAAACATTGATATAAATAACATTAGCAGTAAAATTTATTATGGAGACAATGAAATAGCAGAAAATACAACCGTTACTACATTTGATACGAACGGTTTCAGTATTACACTGGAACCCGATTCAAATATTACTGACGATACGTACAATTACTCGGCTTCTTTATTTGTAGGATATATGACCATGTCTAATATGTATTTAAACACATCGGCTGGGTTTTCTTACAATATTGGCATTACCTATAACGCAAGTGAAAGTATAGATTATTCACAAATCGCTGAGGACACTTCTCTTGACATATCTACTGATACTACCACTATTTTGTCAAATACTTCTTTTTCTTTGACCTCAAATGTTGAGGATGATTATAATATTGCATCGGCCAGCAATTGTACTATTAATACAAGCGAATCTTTTGTTGATAAAATAACCACTTTTACGGGGGTGTAAATATTTCAAATCATCAAGGGTATAAACATATATATTCATATATATTCATATATAATGTCTCGCACTGACCAACTTATAAAAGTGCAGCAATATGGTTTAGAACTATTTACACGAAAAAACCAGGATTACGGGGATGCATTTGCAAAATACGGGGTAATCGGTGTGTTAATGCGCATTCAAGACAAAATACAAAGATCCATGTCTATCACGAAAAATGGCGTAAATTTAGTGAATGACGAAGGTATGCGAGATACATTGATTGATTTACATAATTATGCTGCTATGGCAATTATGTTATTAGACGAAGAGTAAAAAATAAGTGGAATAATTCAAAGATAGAACGACTTAATGAGTAGATATATACGATTCTCTACATAAAGGACATTTATCGCACCGCGATTTACATTGACTACATATATAGTGAAAACACAATGGGATCCTAATATTTTCTTTTTCTATTGGGTCATAACATACAGGACAATCTTCCAATACTTGGAACTTTGCGTACTGAATTGCCATCTTTTCCTGTACTCTTATTTGTATATTTTTTACGTAAAGTCGTTCTTGGGTAAATTTCCTTTTTAATTTTTCATATCTTCTTCCTTGACTATCCAGACGGTTTTGTAGTTCGGAGATCTCCAATTGATATCTTTCGGTTTCGGTCAATGGAACCGGAAACGGCAAATGATCCTTGTGATAAATAACGTCAAATTCTATTCTTGTTACCGGTTGGGTGTTTTCAGATGTAGAAATATATACATACGACGATATAAACGTATCTGCCCGTTCTTTTAATTGATAGGGTTCAAAATAATTTTTCATATGACGGACAAATTGACCATTTGTAGGTAATATATCTACCACGTTTTCACCAGTATGAAATTCTGATTCCATACTTCCAAATATATGTAATACATACATATGCACACACTTCGTTTTATTTTCAGTGCGATTGATTAAACTATAATCAAAATAATAGTTTATATCATCTATTTGCAAATTGTTCATATATACACGGAAACATTCTTGAAATTTTTGATCTCGCGTTTTATTTGTCATGTTATGATTTGATTGATATAAGTATATATATAATATTTATATCAATTTTACAGCCTATCTGTTTTTACTTTCTTACTCTTATACTATCGTATTCTTGTTCCAAGAACTTTATTTCTTTTGTTCTTTCCTGGAACGATTGTATTAAATATGGTATCATATCAGTCGTAGCTACTCCTTTGTAATTTGCTCCGTCAGGATATGTGTTTTCATTGACCAATTCTGGTAGAACCTCTTCTACTTCTTGGGCAATGAAACCCACTTGGGAAGTTCTTTCTGTTTCTGCTTGGGTTTTCCATTTATATGTACTGGGTTTCAACAACATTAATTTATTAGCCGCATTTTCTAATGGAACAATATCGTGTTTTAATCTGGCATCAGATGTAGAGGTGAATGTGGTGGCACCAGATGCCATATAGACACCCGTATTGTTTTGATTCACTATATTAAATACATTAGACGGACTCTTTCCTGCTGTAAAACGAATGGTGCCCTCTTGATTGGTATATATGGTATAAGCACCATAATTATTACTGGAACCATCCAATATGATGACATTTCCGGGAACTACGAGATGACTGTTCAAACTTACATCGCTAGAAAATGTACCAGAACCATTCACATCACTGTGTATGATTTGATGGATACTATTGTTATAGCTGGAATTATTTGCATTGATGAACAGCCTACTATTGACGGTGACATCATCAGCAACCGATGGTACTATGACCGTCGCCGCATTTGTTCCAATGTTCAATGCACCTATAATATTCATGTCAGTCGGTATGTTCAAATTGTGTAGGTTGAGGTTGCCTCCTACATTAAAGTTGTTAGACACATGGGTCGTTCCAGTTATAGCAAGTGCATTGTTTACATCGGGTGTGCGATTAATACCTACACCAATTCGTGTTGCATTTAATAAATAAGTTTTGAGACCAGCATAGCCAGTACCAAAAGCAGATTCTCTTGCGTCATACATAGTACTTACTTGTGCAGCAGTCATAGCGGTCCCTATCCATATGCGACAATATTTATAATTACATATCAGATGTGCATTGAGGCTAGTATTCCATTGGCGTCCAATAAATACTAGAGGTCTATCGTTATCTAAAGTTTTAGTATGTGTCGTACTACTTCCTAAGACGCCATTTTTGTACAATGCTGCATATTGACTACTCAAGACCATTACATAATGATCCCAAGTATTAAGGGTGTCAGCTAAGTAAGGTGATAAAGCAGTGTTTCCTACTCCTGCTACAATGTTAGATTGTGATTCTAACCTACCAAAATATATAAGTTGATGAAACCAATTAGCACTACCACCGCTGGTTGCCATTGTAAAAATTCTTCCATAGTTGTATATACCATTATGCTTAATATAACATTCAATAGTTACATTTGTATCAATTGTCATTGCCGACATTGAAATATATTGACCCGAGCTGCCAGTAGAAGACATTCCATCTGTTGGTGTAGCAGTTAATCCAACAAAAGTTGCTGCTCCTGATGTATTAGTACCAGTACTTGGAATAGAAGAACCGCTACTTATAGTTTGCCTGAAATCGTAATTATAAGTGGGCATTGGGAGGTCAAGGCCAGCTGCTTCAATAACATCCACTGTTCTTGTGGCAGTTCCCGTGTTTCCGGCAGCATCTGTGGCAGTATATGTAATTGTATATGTTCCAATTGTGCTTGTATCTACCGTTCCACTTGCAGTAACAGTTTCTCCAGTATCACTTGTTGCACCTAGGTCGGAATACGAGTCATTTTGCTCTATTTCTAAGGGATTACTACCAAGGACTGTTATTACTGGGGGGGTTCCATCTACTATGACAGTTCGTACCACTTCAGTTGCCGCATTTCCAGCGGCATCACTTACATTATAAGTAACTGTATAAGACCCCTCTGTAGTAATATCCACAGTATTCACAATTACTATGTTAGCGGTTACATCACCATCTAATATGTCTATTGCAGTTGCACCAGCATCACTATATACAGCACCAGGTGCGGTATCTGGTTGTATATTTAATGTAGCGTCACCTAGTAATGTTATAATAGGGGGGGTGGTATCTACTACATTTACTGTTCGGGTCACCTCTATTGCTACATTCCCCGCTGCATCCGTTACATTGTACGATACTATATATGTACCCAATATGGATGTATTTACATTATTAACTATCACAATAGAAGAAGATATGTCACCATCGTGATTATCACTCGCAGTTGCCCCAGCATCGGTATATATTGTTTGACATTCAACTGTGACAGTTGCATCGCCAATTAACGAGATAATTGGTTCAGTTCCATCTACTACATAAACTGTTCTTACCACTTCATCCGCATAGTTTGTATTTCCAGTGTTTGGATCAAATTCAGATAAATTGTATCTAACAACATAAGTACCTAATGTTGATGTATCTACGGTATCGCCACTCACTACAATATCACCGGATAGATCATCGTCATTAATATTTATTCCGCTTGCACCGAATTCTTGATAGGTGGAGTTATACTCAAGTGTTATATATTCAGCACCAATTAATAATATTAGCGGCTTACTTGTATTTAATACATAGACCAATCTACTTATTTCAGTCGCAGCATTACCCGCTGTATCAGTTACGTTGTAAGTAATTTCATAGCGTCCGGTTATGTCTTTATTCACATTATTGAAAACAATTATATTGTTGGAGATATCACCATCATAATCATCATATGCAGTTGCACCTGCATCTATGTAGGCACTACCAAGTTCTGATGTAAAACTGGGCTCTCCTAATAATGTAAGTACAGGAGGAGCAGTATCTACTATATTGACTGTTCTAGACACTTCTATTGCTGCATTACCAGCAGAATCAGTTACATTATATGTTATAATATGAATCCCTTTTGTGGATGTATCTGCTATATTATCACCAACTATTACTATATTATCTGTTATATCACCGTCATAATTATCAATTGCTGTTGCACCAGCATCGTTATATGCGGTGTTATATTCAATCGTTACTACGGCATCACCAAGCAGTGTAATAGTGGGTTCAGTTCCATCTACAACATAAACAACCCTTGTCACTTCTGCTGCAATATTTCCAGCTGCATCGGTAACATTGTAGGTAACACTATAATTCCCTAACGTGGATGTATTTACATTATTCACAACTACTATATTATCTGTTATATCACCGTCATTATTGTCACTGGCCGTAGCACCCGCATCTGTGTATATGGAATTATATTCAACCGTTACAGACGTGCTCCCTAATATAGTTATTACAGGAGCAGTTGTATCTACATAAACGATTCTTGACACTTCTATTGCAGCATTACCAGCAGAATCAGATACATTATACGTGACAATGTAAGTCCCAACTACGGAAGTATCTACATTACTATCAACAACAATGGAGGATGTTATATCACCATCGTAATTATCATATGCAGTTGCACCTGCATCTTCATAATTCGCACCCGGTGCAATTGTAACCGAAGTAAATCCAAGTAATGTTATAACTGGAATAGTTGTATCTACATAGGCGACTTCACTTGGCGTTACTTGAAGATAGGCTCTATTAAGGGTAACGTTACCGGGTACTTGTAATTTATTATTTTCACCACGCAATTCTATATTACCACCACTCACATCTATAAATCCTTGTACGTACATAGATTTCAAATAATTAGCATTGCCATATGAAGCATACAATTGTCGTTCATTATTAATATCTGTTTCAACGCGGACAGACGTATTATTGGTAGTGGAAGAAATAATATTTCCCGATAAATCCTTATAATCAATTGTAAAACCAACTATACCTGCACTATCGTAGGTACTTATTACATAGGAAGATTTCCAAGTGGTTCCCTCTCCTTCATATATAGTATTGTTTGAAACCCCAATACCACCAGATGTAAATGCTACATCCGGATGATTCATACTAATATCTGCCAATGTATCTATTATAACTGTATCTCCAGAAGTGCCAACATAAATAGAATTTGTATTATCTGTTTTAATACCTACATCAGTGATAGTAACTAAGGTTTGGATATTAAATGTATTATTTAGTTGTGTTTCTAACATTGGTAATCCATATCTATTAAAAATAGAATTTCCATTTGTTGGTTGTACAGCAATGGTTGTTAATTGGAAATTAGATTCTACTATACCATAACTCAAATCATATATAGTATAATTGCTATCTGATACTGGTGATATTGCAGATGGTATATTGGAAAGCAATGTTCCAGGGCCACTTGAAGTGAATGTGAAATCAGATATTTCTAAGACTCCACTGGCAGAAGAGGTTGAATATACTGGTTTTGAAAAAGTAATACGTACATTGTTATTCTTGGAAGAATACAAATTAGAAAAAGTAGGAGGTGTTACATCAATTAATACAACCGAACCATTCGTGATATCTATATCAGTATTTTGTTGGTCTGCATAGTTACCAGAAGCATTAATTGCAAAAGTTACTATTCCATCATTATCAAGTGAATTCACCACAAACGATGCCGTCCATGATAGTTCCGAACCCGTAATCGTAATCGGATTTGTAATATTTATACCACCAGATTGAATTACTAATGACGGCTCTTGTGGCAACGCCAAATCATAAGTCATATAAATAGTTACAGTATCATCAACAGTAGCAGATGATGTATCATTTGTATTATTGGAAATGATGGTAAGTGTAGTAATAAGCGGAGGTATAGCAGCATTAGTACCATCTGTACTCGCAGTAACAATAGTTACTTTACTATTATTGGTAGTTGAAGTGACTGACTGACCGACATTTCCTGTGGTATCAGTATAAGTGATTGTATAACCAACCTGCCCAATTGTATCCGTAATATCTACAATATATGAAGCATACCATATTGCATCAGAACCACTGTATGATACTGAACCAGCAACTACGTCTCCACCTGAAGTAAATATTACGATCGGTTGATTAATATTTTCATTACTAGTTATTGTCAAAGTAACCACATCACTATTTGCATGAGAAGCATAATCGGTTTTTATTGAGTTATTTGAAGCGATAGATACCGTAGATAAAGTAGGACTTACTATATCTGTTAATGAAATAGTATTATTACTGGGTTGTGGCGTAACCATTGATAAACCTGCTATGTCATAAATAGAACTACCATTTACAGGGTTTATTGTAATGGTACTTATAGTAGAAACTGTCTCAGTTAAGCCAAAACTAATATCATACACATTTCCGCTTATTTTTGAAATAGAAGAAGGTGTAGTAGAAGTTAAATCTGTACTGGTGCTATCAATGGAAAGCACAAAATCAGAAACTTCCAAATCTCCGCTACCTGTGTTGGTACTGAACACATTTTCAGAGAAAGTCACGCGTAACCCAGCATCATTGATATTTGTGAGACCAGAAATAGTAGGCGAGGTTTGGTCAATTAATACTGAAGAATAATTAGTTATATCAGTTTCACTACTCTCAGTTATGGCGTTTTCATCTCCATAATTAACTAAAGCACTTATATTAAAAGTAACACTTCCTTCAGTGTCAGTTGAATGAACCGTATATACTGCAGTCCAATTTGTATCCGTACCAGTAACAGTAACCGTATTATTAATATCTACATTTCCAGATTGAACAGTCACCGTAGGTGCTTGTGATAACGCCAAATCATACACCATATTTATGGATACAGTATTACCATTAGTAGCATAAGCCGTATTATAATTATCAGTAACAATAGTAAGAGTGGTAATATCAGCTGGAATAAACGCATATACACTTGAACTGCCACCAAATACTCGGACGTCGCCTTTCCCATTAGTATAAGGAGCACCTACTGCTATGATATCACCTTCTTTATCAATCCCTACATCATAACCTGAACTGTTATTACTGGATTCTCCTAATATAATGTTTTGTTCATCCCAAGTATTTGTAGTTGCTTGATATTTATATGATATACTATATCCATTGCCTGTATTAGAATCGGTATTATTCAGATCGCCATCAATTGCACCAATCACAATTGTATTTCCATCATCATCTGAAGATTCATTTCTATTAATCGCAACTGACCAACCAAAGTAATCAAGTGAATTGGCACCATTGATTTGATTTCCTTTTTGAATCCAACTAGAACCATTATATTCATATACTTTGGCGTAGCCGACATTTTTTTGATATGCACCAGCCACAATCGTAGTACCATAATAAGACATTGCGTGTGCAAATCCGAAACTATCGCCACTTGAATTTCCTAACAATGTATCACCCATTTGTACCCAGCTTCCGCTGTTAAAAGAATATACTTTTACTGCACCTTTTCTACCGTCAGTTGTATATGCTTCATTTGAACCACCTCCGACAATTGAACCATCGTGATTCAATGAAACCGACCTACCGAAATAATTATAAATTGTATCTCCGTATATATCACTACCTTTCTGTGACCAGTCTGAACCAACAAATTCAAACACCCTTACTATGCCAAGTTGGTTTAATCCGCTCTTGTCACCTGCTGGGATTCCCATCGCTATAACATTGCCATCCTTACTTATAGCAGTACTTGCTCCTGCACTATCTTTGGTATTGTTGTGATATATGTTACTTCCTTTTTGAATCCAACTGCTGCCATTATATTCATATACAGCCATGGCAACATTACTCGTGCTATTATAAGAGTTAGCACCAATGCAGACGATGGAACCGTCATAACTTAGTGATAATCCTCTTCCGAAACTATCGGCAGCACCATTCGCATAGAGTGTAGCACCTTTTTGAATCCAACTGGAACCATTGTATCCATATATATGTACTGAATTTGGACCATCAGATGCTACTGCGAGCGTAAGACCATCTGTACTTAATGCAATTTGATCACCAAACTCATCATTAGTATTTGAACCGTCAAGATCAGTTCCAAGTTGCTGAAAGCCAGATGTTATTGATACACCACTTATTATTGTCACTTGACTATCGTCGGTTGTGTTTGTAACTGCTATACCCGAATTTCCTATTGTATCTGAATAAATAATTATATAACCGACCAACCCAATTGTATCGGCGACATCTACTGTATATGCAGCAGTCCATGAAGTTCCTGAACCACTATACGTCACTGCACCAGCAACCGATGCACCACCTGATGTGAAAACAACCACTGGCTCATTCATAATTTCATTAGCAGTAATCGTCAAGGTAACTACGTCACTATCTCCGTACCAAGCATAGTTAGTTTTTGTACTATTGTTTGAAGCAATAGAAACTGCTGTCAAAGTAGGACCACCTATATCTGTAAAGGCAACTGTATTATTACTGGTTTGTGTTGAAATCGCTGCAATGCCACCAGCATCATAAATAGAACTTCCGTTTGCAGGGTTCAATGTAACGGTGGTAGGTGTGGTTATTATATTCGTCAAGCTGAAACTTAGATCATATACCGCATCGCTTATTTTGGTAATAGAAGAAGGCTCAGTAGAAGTTAAATCTGTACTGGTGCTATCAATAGAAAGCACAAAATCAGAAACTTCCAAATCTCCGCTACCTGTGTTGGTACTGAACACATTTTCAGAGAAAGTCACCCGCAAACCCGCATCATTGATATTAACAATACTGGTAAAGGTAGGAGCGACTATGTCTGTCAAGGCAACCGTATTATTACTGGTTTGCGGTGAAATCGCAGCAAGGCCAACTGCATCATAAATAGAACTACCATTTACAGGGTTCAATGTAACGGTAGTAGGTGTGGATACTGTATTCGTCAAGCTGAAACTTAGATCATATACTGCATCGCTTATTTTGGCAATAGAAGAAGGCTCAGTAGAAGTTAAATCTGTACTGGTGCTATCAATGGAAAGCACAAAATCAGAAACTTCCAAATCACCGCTACCTGTGTTGGTATTGAACACATTTTCAGAGAAAGTCACCCGCAAACCAGAATCATTAATATTAACAATACTGGTAAAGATGGGAGCGACTATATCTGTCAAGGCAACCGTATTATTACTGGTTTGCGGCGATACCATTGCCAGTGCGAGACTATCATAAATAGAACTACCATTTGCAGGGTTCAATGTAACGGTGGTAGATGTGGATACTGTATTCGTCAAGCTGAAACTTAGGTCATATACTGCATCGCTTATTTTGGTAATAGAAGAAGGCTCAGTAGAAGTTAAATCTGTACTGGTACTATCAATGGAAAGCACAAAATCAGAAACTTCCAAATCACCGCTACCGGTGTTGGTATTGAACACATTTTCAGAGAAAGTCACACGCAAACCAGCATAATTAATATTAACAATACTGGTAAAGGTGGGAGCAGTTTTATTAATCGTCATAGAGGATGCATTGGTAATTTCTACTTCTGTGGTTTGTTGGTCGGCATAATTACCGGATGCATCAATGGTAAATGTGACGATTCCCTCAGTATCTGCAGTATTGACATTATAGGTGGCTGTCCAGGTGGTATCTGCTCCAGAAACGGCCACTGCGTTATTAATATCTGCACTTCCAGATTGTATAGCCAAGAATGGAGACTGTGTTAATGATAAATCATAGATCATATCAATGGTGATGGTATTGCCTGTCGTAGCAAATGCGGTATTGTCTGTATTATTGGAAACAATAGTCAGACCAGTAATATCGGGAGGAATGGCTGCAAAGGTTGAGGTAGTAGTGGATATAATTGAAGCACCAGTTTGATAGACACGTACCTGACCTGCCATGTCACCATTGCCGTCATTTCCAATAGCTCCAATAGCTACAGTTGTACCATCACTACTTAATGAAACGGAGTGTCCTGATTGATCACCGTGCGCTTCTCCATCAATATCAGATCCTAATTGTGTCCAATATGAATTTCCTACAACAGGTGCGGTAGAAGTATTCTCAGTAATAATCAGAGGTAGCGATTGTGTTCCATCTTGTGTTTTAGATGTATGATGATAATTATTTACATCATCACTTGTATATACTCTAAATTGATAAACACGTACATGACCTGCACCACCATTAGTCCCGGTATTTAAGTAAGATCCAATAGCAACAATGGTACCATCACCACTTAATGAAATGGACCATCCTGACCAGATACCAGCAGCTTCTCCATCAATATCAGCACCTAATCTATTCCAACCAACTGGTCCAAAAGTAGCATTATTTTGGTTAGTGTCTGCTATTGTTTTACTTGCATTATATTGATATACGCGTACATTACCGGC
>Ga0209533_1002371_pt1 | contig 17106 bp, 18 predicted proteins | sample COG_04_FD_184748 | JGI IMG/M metagenome (GOLD analysis project Ga0209533, IMG submission 184748) | Pelagic Microbial community sample from North Sea - COGITO 998_met_04 (SPAdes) (version 2) | ecosystem: Environmental > Aquatic > Marine > Neritic zone/Coastal water | place: Helgoland, sampling...
CCAAAGCCGAATTTGCGGCTGGCTTCTTGCTGCAAGGTGGATGTCATGAAGGGTGCGGATGGGTTGCGCGCAGCCGGCTTGGCCTCGACGGAAACGGCTTTCAAGGCGCGTGATGTGACGGCTTGCACAGCCAATTCAGCGGCTGTTTGATTGGCTAGATCGTATTTATCAAGCTTTTGGCCACCCAAAACTGTCAAGCGCGCTTCGAACTCTTGGCTACGCGGTGTGGCGAGCAAGGCTTTCACAGACCAATATTCGCGTGCGTTGAACGCTTCGATTTCTTCTTCGCGCTCGACGATAATGCGTAGGCAAACCGATTGCACACGGCCCGCAGACCGCGCACCGGGAAGCTTGCGCCACAAAACAGGCGATAGATTAAAGCCCACAAGATAATCGAGCGCGCGGCGCGCAAGGTACGCTTCCACAAGTGGTTGATCCACTTGGCGCGGATTTTTCATGGCTTCGGTCACCGCGGTTTTGGTGATCGCGTTGAACACCACACGACTGACAGGTGTGTCTTTTTTGATTGATTTGCGTTTGGTCAGCGCCTCTTGCAGGTGCCAACTAATTGCTTCGCCTTCGCGGTCCGGGTCGGTTGCGAGAATTAGTTCGTTGTCTTCTTTCAGAGCGTCCGCGATTGCTTTGACGTGTTTTTTGCTGTCGTTGCCAATCTCCCATTTCATTTCGAAATCGGCGGTAGTGTCGACAGATCCGTCTTTCGGCGGCAGATCACGCACGTGTCCGTAAGAGGCGAGAACTGTGTAGTTGGGCCCCAAATACTTGTTAATTGTCTTGGCTTTAGCAGGTGATTCGACAACAACAACTGGCATAGGTTTCCTAACGACTCGTCTAAATAGTTTGTTTTCTTATGGGTGGGATACATGTGTGAGAAAAGTCCTTAATGTCAATCAGGCCATATAAAACTGTCGCAGGGTGCTCCGAAAAATGGTGCAAGACAAAGTGAATTTGTCTGGGTTACTGTAGATCTAACCGATTTCTGAAAGGCATATGGCATGCGTTTTTTTAAGTATCTTTTGATGGCTTTGTTTTTCGCGTCTCCAGTTGCGGCAGACTACTATGAACCTGAACACGGGACGGGGGAACGTAAGTCAATGCTTGACGCGGTGCGCGCGCGCGCGGAAGAACAGCTCGGCGCGCCAGTCGAATTCATAGTCTACGATTTGCGCGCGAAGAGTTCGATGGGATTTGCGGCCCTACATGTGCGAAGACCTGGTGGAGGTGAGATCGACCTCTACGCAACGCCTGGTTTCACCCTTGGATCGATTGAGCCGGAATTTATGGATGGTACTTCAATGCAAGCATTGCTGCGTCGCTCTGGCGATACTTGGGTTGCGGTCCACTGGGCCATTGGGCCGACAGATGTCTGGTTTGCTTACGGACCTTTTTGTCGACGATATCGCGCAGTTATCAAAGATTATTGTGCTGGCGTTAATTAGAGCCCGCTGATCATTCCATCAGGGGCACGTCTGATCCGCCCGTTCATTTCCAAGTTAGTCAAGGCAGGTATCATTTTGCTTGTTTGTGCTCCGATGTCGCGCAGCAGCTAATCCTCGGCGAAGGACTAGGGCCAAGTTGATCGAAGATGCGTTGGTGCAGCTTACTGGTTTCGACGAGGCTTCTTTTGGGCTTGTTTCTGCCGAGAGTAGTGGCATCTGCTCATCTTCTACGACTTCTGGCGATGCACGATTGTCTTCAAGAATCGAAATAATGGGCTGCGCGTTTCTAACAAGTAATGCGCCATCGCGGATTAGCATATTGCATCGCGATGCGCGTGCATCAAACGGGTGACTTGGAACTGCCAGCTCGTTGCGTCCTTGATCAAGCGCGCCGTGCGCAGTTATCAGACTTCCCGATTTGCCAGCGGCTTCAACGACAACCGTGGCGCTATATAGTCCCGAAATAATGCCATTGCGCATCGGGAACTGCCGCGAAATTGGGGCACTGCCTATAGGTTGCTTTGACAGTAACGCGCCTTTGTCCAACAAAGAAGTCGCGAGGTTCAGGTTTTCGTTTGGGTAGATAACATCGACGCCACCTGCCAAGGCTGCGATTGATTCATTTTTGGCTGCCGCGAGATCCGCGCAAGTATCAATCCCACGAGCAAGCCCTGAAACGACGACATATCCTGCTTCGCTCAATTCATTGGCACGTGCGCGTGCCCAAAGATGATGCGTTGCGTGCGCCGACAAGGGCAACTGTTGGGCGGGTTAAAGCCAATAAGTTTCCGCGCACCCAGAGAATCGGCGGCGCGTCCGGAATTTCTGCGAGCAACGAAGGATATGAATATTCGCCCCTGCATACGAGTTTGGCACCTATCTGTGCACCTGCGCGCAGTTCTCTCTCAACCTGCTCCAGCGAACATGGCGTGTATTTTGATAACCCCGCGTTAGACGCAATTTTGGGCAATGCCACTAAAGCAGCGCAGGCACTCCCGTATTCGCCGAGGAATCGATAGAACGTCGCGATTCCAACGCGACGTGAACGCAAGAGACGAAGCCAATCCGCACGCATTTCTTCCGTGGTAGGGGGGGAGTGGAAGAATGGGGTTGCGCGCTCATGCTTGGCTCCGTCATTCTTGCAGAATGAGATTTAGCAGAGGCAGAATTAATGGCGCTTAAACCCTAGTCGAAAATCCTCAACTTCCTGCGCCACCAACGGTCAGCCCACCAATCATCAAGGTTGGCTGACCGACGCCAACAGGCACCCATTGCCCTGCTTTTCCGCAATTTCCCATACCTGGATCAAGCGCCATGTCATTCCCAAGCGCGCGAATTTGCTGCATTGCCGTCGCGCCATCGCCAATCAGCGTCGCCCCTGCAACTGGCGCACCCACTTTGCCGTTCTCTACGCGGTAGGCTTCTGTGCAAGAGAACACGAACTTGCCGTTGGTGATATCCACCTGGCCTCCACCAAATCCGACCGCATAAATTCCGTCTTTCAGATCCGCCAGTATATCTTTGGGATCAGAGCTGCCGCCCGTCATATAAGTGTTTGTCATGCGCGGCATAGGGGGATGCGCATAGCTTTCGCGCCGCCCATTTCCTGTTGGTTCGACGCCCATTAGCCGCGCATTTTGGCGGTCTTGCATGTAGCCCACAAGGATGCCGTCCTCGATCAACACATTTTTACCTGAAGGCGTTCCTTCATCATCAATCGTGATGGAGCCACGACGATCAGGGATTGTGCCATCGTCCAAAACTGTCACGCCCTTAGATGCGACGCGCTTGCCAATGCGGCCAGAGAACGCGCTGGAGCCTTTGCGATTAAAATCCCCTTCAAGTCCATGTCCAACAGCTTCGTGCAGCAAGATGCCTGGCCAACCGGGGCCAAGTACAACATCCATGGCTCCAGCCGGGGCAGGGACCGCTTCTAGATTAACCAAGGCAATCCTCAACGCCTCACGCGCTTTGGGTTGCCAATCTTGGGGCGCGATTAACCCGTCTAGTGGAATGCGACCACCGCCACCTGCGGAGCCGCTTTCGCGACGTCCATTGTGTTCCACGATGACCGACACATTCACGCGCGTCATGGGGCGAACGTCGCTGACATCGTTGCCGTCGGGGCGCAGAATTGTGACCTCTTGCAAGGACGCCGCAATTGAGGCGCTTACCTGAACGACCCGCGTATCAAGATCGCGCAGAAAGGCGTCGATCTCGCGAAGTGTGTCGATTTTTGCACTAAAAGTCACCGCTGAAATCGGGTCAGTGTCTTCGTATAATTTGGAATTAGTTGAACGCGGTGCCTCGGCGAGAGTGCTGCCTCCCGCGCCAACCGCCAGGCGGGCCGTCGCAGAGGCGCGCAATAAGGCAGATTCGGACACTTCCGTTGAATGCGCGTAGCCTGCGACCTCGCCAAGCACCGCGCGCAAACCGAATCCTTCGGATGCGTCATAGGAGGCATTTTTCAGCTTTCCGTCATCAAACACCAAGCTTTCCGATGTGCGTCGTTCGATAAATAGTTCGCCATCATCCGCGCCCTCGCATGCGTTTTGCAGTATTTTCAAAGCGCTTTCTTTCGAAAAACGGTCTTGAAACGGGCGAAATGAGGGCTGCGTCATGCGGATTATCTTTCGTATTTGATGTAAAACAGAGAAGCGTCCGTTTGCCGCAACGCCTAGCCTTTATCTATAGGTAAGAATATGGTTTTAAACAGCTCAATAACGACGGGCGTTTGACCGCTATCGGTTTAATTGCTTCGCTCGCTTAAGGTTAACAGTTTAAAATCGAAAAGTTCGGCATCATGCCGCATTCGACCAGGGTGTAAAATGCAACTGAAAAAAACTCTCTACGGCCTTTTGGCAGCACTCGTAGCGGCTCCGGCCATGGCGCAAGACGGACTCGAAGTCGTTGGCCAACCAACACCGCGCGGCATCGGCTTTCAGCCCGCGGCAACCGAACTAATGCGCGACATCCAATGGTTGGATGGCATGTTGAACATTATTATTACGATCATCACGCTGTTCGTAACTGGCCTGATTGTTTACTGCATCGTGCGCTACAACCGCAAAGCGAACCCGACACCGGGCACATTCACGCACAATTCGCCGGTGGAAGTGGCGTGGACGATCATCCCGATCGTCGTTTTGGTATTTATTGGCGCGTTTTCGCTGCCGATTCTGTTCAAGCAGCAGGAGATCCCGAAGGCGGATATTACGATCAAAGTCACCGGATATCAGTGGTACTGGGGCTATGAGTATGTTGACCACGAGTTTGGTTTCGACAGCTTCCTGCTTGGCAAGGAAGAGCTGGCTAATGCGGGCTACGCGCCCGAGCAGTATTTGTTGGCGACCGACACCGCGGTTGTCGTGCCTGTGGGTAAAACAATTGTGATGAATGTCACGGGTGCAGATGTGATCCATTCTTGGACGATCCCAGCATTTGGCGTTAAGCAAGATGGGGTCCCTGGCCGTATCGCGCAACTTTGGTTTGCGGCCGAGAAAGAAGGTGTTTATTTCGGCCAATGTTCCGAGCTTTGCGGCAAAGACCACGCATATATGCCGATTACGGTGAAAGTAGTGAGCGAAGAAGCCTACCAAGAATGGCTGAATGGCGCGATCGAAGAGTATGCAGGCGTGCCGCAGCCTTTCAAAGTTGCAGACGCGAACTAGACCAACACGATAAAAGCGCGCGAGGGGGCTAATCCACGCGTGTTTCACACATTTTTTGAGAGACAGTAGAATGAGCGACGCCAGCGCAGATAGTGCCAGCCTTGCGCCCGAAGCCAGCTTCGGCGATTTCTTCGCGCTTCTAAAGCCGCGTGTGATGACGCTCGTTGTTTTCACCGCGTTGGTGGGACTACTGGCCGCGCCGAACCCAGTTCATCCGATGATCGCCTTTGCATCCATCCTGTTTATTGCGATAGGCGGCGGTGCCTCTGGTGCGCTGAATATGTGGTGGGACGCGGACATCGACGCGGTGATGAAGCGCACGCGAAAGCGTCCCATCCCTGCGGGTAAAGTGACCGAAGGCGAAGCGCTTGGTTTTGGTCTCGCGCTGTCTGGCCTTTCCACGGTCATGCTCGGACTTGCGTCGAATTGGGTCGCAGGCTCTCTTCTCGGGTTCACGATATTCTTCTACGTTGTGATCTACACGATGTGGCTGAAACGCTGGACACCACAGAATATTGTAATTGGCGGCGCTGCTGGCGCATTTCCTCCGATGATCGGATGGGCGGTTGCTACAGGCGGCGTTTCCATCGAATCTGTGCTGATGTTCTGCCTCACATTCACGTGGACACCGCCGCATTTCTGGGCGCTGGCGTTGTTTATGCGTAAAGACTACGACCATGCGGGTGTCCCGATGCTGACGGTTACCCATGGCCGCCGCTCCACACGCATTCATATTTTCGTTTACACGATTTTGCTCGCCATTCTAGCGCTGGGCGCAGGGGTTACATCCATCGGTGGCCCTGTTTACATGGCGATTTCAATCGTTTTGAACATGATGTTTGTCAAGGGTGCATGGGACATCCTGAACCGCGATGAAGAGATGAGTGAAGTCGACAACTTCAAAGTAGAACGTTATTTCTTCAAGCTCTCTTTGCTATACCTCTTCCTGCATTTTGGAGCAATTTTAATTGAATCAGTCACGCAACATTTTGGTATGGGTGGTTGGTGATGAGCATTAGCAAGCAACATGAAATCCACACGCGTCGCTATGGTCGCAATGTGGGCGTTGGCCTGCTTCTTGCTGGCTTCATCGTGATCATTTTCGGGCTAACTGTCGTTAAGGTAACGCGTGGCGATTATGAACCACCGCTTGGGGAGGCGAGTGAGTAATGCCAAATCAAGCCCCAATTTTTAAAAAACCATTGGATCCTAAAAACAAAACAGCACTGCAAGCGTTGTCGCTTGTAGTGTTTATGGGTGCCCTCGCCTGGGCGTCGGTGCCATTTTACGATTGGTTCTGCCGAGTTACCGGTTTTGGTGGTGTGACGAACACTGCTGATACGGGCAGCGACGAAATCCTTGATCAAACAATAACTGTACGTTTTGATGCCTCTAAAGAACGTGGCATGCCGTGGGAATTCAAACCGATGGTGCGCGAGATCGAAATGCGTATTGGTGAAACGGGCTTGGTTTTTTACGAAGCTTACAATCCCACAGATCGCGCTGTCGCTGGTCAAGCCAGCTATAATGTCGCACCGTATCAAGCAGGGTACTTCTTCAACAAAATTGCATGTTTTTGCTTTGAAGAGCAGGTTTTGCAACCTGGAGAGCGGGTTGAAATGCCCGTGAGCTTCTATGTTGATCCAGAGATTGTCACTGATCGCGACGCGAAATATACACAAGAGATAACGCTTTCATATACATTCTATGAAATCGATTTGCCCGAGGAGGTCGCACAGGCCGTTTTGGAGCAACCCGCAGACACGATTAATAACTAAGCCTATCCGACGAGGGACCCATGGCACACGCAAAAAATCACGACTATCACATTCTCAACCCCTCGCTCTGGCCATTGCTGGGTGCGATTGGCGCATTTGTCATGCTCTTTGGCGCTGTGGTTTGGTTCCACGAAAACGGCCCATGGATGTTCCTGATCGGCCTCGTTGGCGTACTGTACGTCATGTATGGCTGGTGGGCGGAAGTTGTCGACGAAAGCCACGTTGGCGATCACACGCCTGTCGTGCGGATCGGGCTTCGCTATGGCTTCATCATGTTCATCATGTCTGAAATTATGTTCTTCGCAGCATGGTTCTGGAGCTTCTTCAAGCACGCGATGTACCCGATGGGTCCACAATCGCCTGCTGTTGATAGCATTTGGCCGCCAGCTGGTATCGAAACGTTTGATCCTTGGCATCTGCCGTTGATCAACACGTTGATTTTGCTCTGCTCTGGTGCTGCCGCGACGTGGGCGCACCACGCGCTTGCACATGAAAACAACCGCCAGGACACGAAAAACGGCTTGATCATTGCAGTTGTTCTTGGTCTGATTTTCACGGCCTTTCAAGCTTATGAGTATAGCCATGCGGCCTTCGGCTTCTCCGGCAATATTTACGGCGCGAACTTCTTCATGGCGACGGGCTTTCATGGCTTCCATGTTGTGATTGGCACGATCTTCCTTTTCATCTGTTTGCTTCGTCTACAGCGCGGTCACTTTACGCCAGAGCGGCACATCGGCTTTGAAGCAGCTGCTTGGTATTGGCACTTCGTTGACGTTGTTTGGCTGTTCTTGTTTGCCGCTGTATACGTTTGGGGTGGATAAACAAAACTCGAACGGTGCGATGCGATCTTGAAACCCGCGTCGCAACACGACAAAAGCCAAGGCGCGCAGGGTGTTTTCCTTGCGCGCTTTGTCACTTGATGGACCCCATGCACGCATGCTGACCCGTTACCTTGTTCCTCTGCTATTTGGCCTTATCGGCGTTGCCATCTTGGTATCGCTTGGTGTTTGGCAAATGCAGCGATTGACTTGGAAGCAGGCGATCCTCGCCGACATCGATGCACGTATCGCCGCCGAACCTGTCGAACTCCCCGATGAATTTGATCGTTTAACCGATCGCTTTTTACCCGTGACTGCCAAAGGGGCGGTGACCAGCGAAGAAATCCACGTTCTGGTTTCGCAAAAGCAGGTCGGCCCGGGCTATCGCATCATTTCTACGTTTGAGACAGACACGGGACGGCGCATTTTGCTTGATCGTGGCTTCGTCAAAATTGACCAGAAAAATGCGGATCGCCCGACAGGTATGGCAAACGTGACGGGAAACCTGCATTGGCCCGACGAAACTGGCAGTTCAATTCCAGAGCCGGATCTGAAAGCAGAGATTTGGTTTGCGCGCGACGTACCTGCGATGGCCAAGCATTTGGAGACCGAACCCGTGATGATCGTACTGCGTACATCTTCGTTCGAAAATGACCCGGTCGCGCCTTTGCCCGTGGACAAGGTGGGCATTCCGAATGATCATTTGCAATATGCAATCACTTGGTTTTCGCTCGCTGTGATCTGGCTGATCATGACACTGACTTTCCTATGGCGCGCACGAACAGCGCAGAAGGACATATAATGAAATACGTCTCTACACGTGGTGCTGCACCGGTTTTGTCTTTTGAGGAAGCGATGCTCACAGGTCTTGCGCGGGACGGGGGGCTTTATGTGCCTGAAACGATTCCGCAAATGAGCGTCGATGACATGCGCGCGATGAATGGCGCAAGCTATGAAGAGATTGCGTTTCGTGTGATGCGTCCGTTCGTGGGCGACACGTTCACGGATGAAGAATTCAAAGGGTGTATCCGACGGGCTTATGCAGGCTTCGGCCACATCGCGCGCGCACCATTGGTGCAACTTGCACCGAACCATTTTCTGATGGAGCTGTTTCACGGCCCAACCCTCGCGTTCAAAGATTTCGCGATGCAACTCATCGGCCAGATGTTTGAACTTGCTCTTAAACGGTCCGGCAAACGTGTCACAATTGTTGGGGCGACATCCGGTGATACGGGTTCTGCAGCGATCGAAGCGTTCCGTGGTCTTGATGCCGTGGATGTATTCATCCTCTATCCGCATGGACGTGTCTCCGAAGTGCAGCGTCGCCAGATGACAACGCCGACGGAAGCCAACGTGCATTCAATTGCGATGGATGGTGACTTCGATGATTGCCAAGCGCGTCTTAAGGATATGTTCAACGACTTTGAGTTCCGCGATGGTGTTCAATTGGCTGGTGTGAATTCCATCAATTGGGCGCGCGTTCTTGCGCAAGTGGTTTATTATTTTTCCACGGCCGTGTCCTTGGGGGCACCGGATCGCAAGGTGAGTTTTACCGTGCCGACAGGCAACTTCGGGGATATTTTCGCGGGCTTTATTGCCAAGAAAATGGGCCTGCCGATTGATCGTCTGGTGATCGCAACCAACCAAAATGACATTTTGCATCGCTGCATGGAAACCTCTGCTTACACCAAGTCTGGCGTGAAACCGTCAATTTCCCCCTCTATGGATATCGAGATTTCCTCCAATTTCGAGCGCGCGCTTTTCTTTGCGTATGATCAGGACGGCACTGCAATCAAGAGCCTCATGGACGATTTGGCTACCGATGGTAGCTTTACTATTTCAGGCAACGCGATGGGGGCTTTGCAAGCGCATTACGACAGCGGCATGATTGATGAGGTGGGAACCTCTGCGATGATCACACGTGCGTTGCAAGAAACTGGCGAGGTGCTTTGCCCGCATTCCGCGATTGGTGTCGCTGTGGCGGAAAATCACATTGGCGAAACGGGGATGATCACCCTCGCGACTGCGCATCCCGCAAAATTCCCGGATGCTGTTGAAGCTGCGACAGGGGAACGGCCAGCACTACCACCGCGCATGGCTGACCTGTTTGAGCGTGAGGAACGTGTGACGCGCGCCCCGAATGATCTTAACGCGCTGCAAGATATCGTTCGCGCGGGTATTTCTTCGTGAGTGTGCAAACCCACAGCCTCGCGAACGGGTTTCGCATTGTGACTGAAAAAATGCTGGGCCTTCAAAGCGCATCGATTGGGATTTGGGTCACAACTGGTGGTCGCAATGAACGCATCGAGCAGAATGGCATTGCGCATTTTCTTGAGCATATGGCGTTCAAAGGCACGAAGACACGCACCTCTTTGCAAATTGCTGAAGAGATTGAGGATGTGGGTGGCTATATCAACGCCTACACAAGTCGCGAAGTGACGGCCTATTACGCGCGTGTCTTGGGCGGTGATGTGCCGCTGGCGTTGGATGTGATCTCCGATATTTTGCTCAACCCGGTGTTTGACGAAGATGAGATCGAGGTCGAGCGTGGCGTGATTTTGCAAGAGATCGGCCAAGCGCTCGATACACCAGACGATGTGATCTTTGACTGGCTGCAAGATGAAGCCTATCCCGATCAACCTATTGGCCGCACGATCCTTGGTCCAGAAGAGCGAGTGCGCAGTTTTTCGCGCGAAGATTTGCGCCGCTTTGTGCATGAGCATTATGGCCCGTCGCAGATGATCCTTTCCGCGGCAGGGGATGTGGATCACGAAGCAATTGTGCGTGCTGCGGAAGAGCTGTTCGGTGGTCTTGAAAGCCGTGTGGCCAACGTGCCGACGAAGGCCCTTTTTCAAGGAGGCGCGCGGCGTGAGATCAAGCCGCTAGAGCAGGCTCACTTCGCATTGGCCTTTGAAGGACCAGGCTATTGCGATGACGCGATTTATACGGCGCAGATTTATTCCGTCGCTTTGGGTGGCGGCATGTCGAGCCGCCTGTTCCAAGAGGTGCGTGAAAAGCGTGGGCTATGTTACACAATTTTCGCACAAACTGGCGCACATTCGGACACTGGCATGATGACGATTTATGCGGGGACCAGTGGGGAACAATTGCCCGAGCTTGCAAGCATCACGATGCAAGAGCTAGCGCGCGCAGCGGATGATATGAACGAAACAGAAGTTGCGCGGGCACGTGCACAGATGAAAGCTGGCATGCTCATGGGGCTAGAAAGCCCATCAAGCCGCGCGGAACGTCTTGCGCGTTTGATGCAAATCTGGAACCGCATTCCGCCGCTTGAAGAAACCGTTGCGCAGATTGATGCAGTAACGAAGCAAGGTGTGCGTGACTTCGCGGTGTCGCTTGCGGGTGAAGCGCCCGCGGCCCTAGCGCTTTATGGGCCTGTGGAACGTGCACCTGATCTTGCGGATCTCTTAAAGGGTCGCGCCGCATAATGCTGCGGGTTCGGCGCAAAATACGTTTGGAAACCGAGCGTCTGTCGCTGCGCCCGCCCATTCATTCCGATTTTCGCGCTTGGGCCAATTTGCGTTTCGATAGTGCTGATTTCTTGACCAAGTGGGAACCCACTTGGGCCTCTAACCATCTGACGCGTAAGGCTTTTACCAATCGAGTCTATTGGGCGCAGCGCTCCATTTCTGGCGATACAGCCGTGCCGCTTTTTATTGAACGTCGCGAAGATGGCGCGTTGATGGGCGCGATTACGCTTGACAATATTCGCCGTGGTCCCGCGCAATGCGGTTCGCTCGGCTACTGGATTGGCCATCAGTATGCACGTCATGGTTATATGAGTGAATCCATCGCCGCGATGGTGCACTACGCGTTCGAGCGGATGGATTTATCGCGTTTGGAAGCGGCTTGTTTGCCTGAAAACAAGGCTTCGCGTGGGGTTCTGGAACGCACAGGTTTTAAATATGAGGGCGTGGCGCAAGCATATTTGCAGATTGACGGGCGATGGCGCAGCCATGTTCTTTACTCTGCGCTTAGAATGGACAGACGCGGGCGCACGGACGTCGGCTAGATAAAGGGCATGAGTACATGTTGAACGACGTTTCCGACGACTTTGAAGCTGCTTTGCGTGCGGCCCTTCCATCCGATGTGATCAAAGAGATCGAACCACGCTATTTGGAAGAGCCGCGCGGACGCTATGCAGGTCAAACAACTTTGATGGCAGTTCCGCAGACTGTGGAACAAGTCGCAACGATTGTGCGCCTCGCGAACCAAGCGGGCATCGGTATTGTGCCCTATGGTGGTGGTACAGGGTTGGTCGGCGGGCAGGTTGCGCCTAATGGCCCCCGCCCGCTTATCCTATCTTTAGAACGCATGAACGCGATCCGTTCTGTGCATCCAAGCGAGAATGTCCTTGTTGCCGAAGCAGGCGCTATTTTGGCGAATATCCAAACGGCTGCCGCCGATGTGGATCGCCTTTTTCCGTTGTCGCTCGCCTCTGAAGGGACCGCACAAATTGGCGGAAATCTTGCAACGAATGCGGGTGGTGTGAATGTTCTGCGTTATGGGAATACACGTGATTTGTGCCTCGGGCTTGAGGCGGTGTTGCCGGATGGGAGCATCTGGAATGGCCTCTCGCGATTGCGCAAGGACAACACGGGCTATGATTTGCGCAATTTGCTCATAGGCTCGGAAGGATCGCTGGGAATAATCACGGCAGCATCGTTAAAGCTTAGCCCGCGACCTGCCGCCGAGGGAACTGCGTTTCTCGTGGTAGAAGACCCACAAGCTGCGATTTCCCTTCTTGCTGAGGCACGCAGCCAGTTGGGCGATAGTATCAGCGCGTTTGAATTGATCCACCGCCAAGGCCTTGAATTCCTGCGTGACTATCTGCCAAGCGTGCGTTTGCCTTTTGAGCAAGATCCCGAATGGTGTGTCCTGATCGAAGTCGGTCTGGCGCGTGGACTTGATCCGCAGGACGCGCTTGAAACTTTGTTTGAAACAGGGCTAGAGCAGGGCTGGGTCAGTGATGGCTTGATCGCGCAATCCGTTGGGCAACGACAAGAATTTTGGTCCGTGCGCGAACACATTCCAGAGGCTAATCGTTTGGTCGGTTCTGTGTCGTCTCATGATATTTCCGTGCCGATCAGCCTTGTGCCTGAGTTCATTACACGTGCGGGTGAAGTCATATCAAACCTTGGGCCAATGTTAGTCAATTGTTTTGGGCACCTTGGCGATGGCAATCTGCATTACAACGTCTTTCCTGAGACAGGAAAAACGCGGTCCGATTATTTGGATGTACGCGATTTGGTGAAGGTCGGCGTTCATGATCTGGTTGATGAGCTCGGGGGATCCATCAGTGCAGAACACGGGATCGGCCGCCTTAAAACTGCAGATCTTGAAAAATATGGCGACCCAGCTAAGCTTGCGGCGATGCGCGCGATCAAGGCAGCGCTAGATCCAAATGGGATCATGAACCCTGGTGTGGTGCTGGCGCTATAGGCCCTCGTAACTACATAAGGCTTTGACATCGACGCCCAACGCCTCAAGGCGTTTGCGTCCACCAAGTTCGGGCAGGTCGATAACAAAACCGCAGCCAACAATCTCGCCGCCAAGACGTTCGATCAGTTTGATGCCTGCCTCTGCAGTGCCGCCCGTGGCTAGTAGATCGTCGATGACGAGGATCTTTTCACCTGCTTCGATCGCATCGTCGTGCAATTCAACCGTCGCTTCGCCGTACTCAAGTTTGTAGTCCTGAAAAATTACGGCACCGGGCAGTTTACCCGCTTTGCGAACAGGGATGAAACCGATGCTCAATTGATGCGCGATTGCGCCGCCTAAAATGAAGCCACGCGCTTCGAGGCCGACGACTTTGTCAATCTTTATGCCCACATAGGGGTGCAACAGCTGGTCAATAGCCATGCGAAACCCGCGCGGGTCGCTGAAAAGCGTGGTGACATCTCGAAACATGATCCCTTCATGTGGGAAATCAGGGATCGTACGAATGTAGTCTTTGACGGTTTTCATGATTTGCGTCCTTTGGCGTGTCAGGATTGTTTAACGCGCGGTGTAGTGGCGGCCAAGGGCCATGATGTCCTATTTACCCAATTTTGTCAGGGCGTTGCTGGATTGGTAGAAAATAGATCGGCTCTCGTAATAGGGGCCGCCTATGTCTGTTATTAGAGCCAATCCTTGGGTGATCTCTTCTAGCATGACGCTTTCAAATACACGCTTCTGAAGACCTGTGGTGAAAATAATCACCGATTTCAGGATCACGCCATCTTTCGCTAGGACGCGCATACCTGCGCCAGAAATAGGTTTGCCTTCAAGCACTTGAAAGCCGGAGCCTTGGATCGTGCTATGCGCGGGAATATCGAGGAATAGGATAGGGATATCTGGGGCCGTGTCATCAGGGATCAGTTGAATTGCGGTGCCCGCGGCGGTGATTTCATCAATGGCCCGGCTCAACGACGCCTCTGCGCGGGTTTTTTTGCCACCCAGATAGGCTCGGTCCATCTTGGTAATCCCTATCGTGAGCTCGGTCTTGGCCCAACGTACGATCGGCTTGTTACAATCCCCTTTTGGAGGAGCGGCGCAAGCGACGAGGCGATAGAAATCGTTATCCGCAAGGGCTGCGTCGGTCGCCAAAAATTCCTGTGCACTTACAGCGCTCGATAAAGCCAGAGACAGGGCGAGCGCCGCGCGCGTCACACCCGCTTCAACGCTGCTGTTGCGGCACCCATCCCGATCAGTGTTAGCCCGCCTGCTTGGGTTAATCTGCGTATCACGCGCGGCCTTGCGATTTGTGTGCGCAAGACATCGGCGAGAAGCGCGAAAGCAAATGCATTCAACGCTGCCAATACAACGAAAGTGGCAATCAAAATACCGGCCCCGGGGACATATGCTGCCTCAAACGAGATGAATTGCGGCACGAAGGCTACGAAAAAACCGATGCTCTTGGGGTTTAGGGCCGTGACAATAGCAGCATGGCGAAACACTTGTTTCGGTGTCGCAGAGGCGTCTGTTTTCACTAATCCAGCCCCTTCACTGGGTGCGTTCCTCAACATTTTTATGCCTAGATAGAGCAAATAAAGTGCGCCGAGCCACTTTAATACCGTGAATGCGAGGGCTGAGGTCGCGACCAACGCGCCAAGCCCGATCAAGGAGGCCGTCATGGCGATTAAATCCCCGAATGCGACGCCCGCGGCCGTGGCCAGCGCAACCTTGCGGCCCTGCGTGATTGCATAGCTGATGATCAGCAAGATTGTCGGCCCCGGAATTAGAAGCAACGCGCCAGACGCTGCAACAGAGGCCAGCCAAAGGGTAAGATCCATCAGCCGAGAACCCGTCCAGCGACAGCATCGAGTTTGGCGATCAAAACTGGATCGCGCTTTTCGGGGGCCGTCATTACCGCGAACTCCAACGCTTTGTCGCAGCCATGGGGGCAATCCTCGCGCTCTGCGCCAAGCAGGGCAGGCAAACCTTTCACGAGATCGCGACCTTTGTCGGAATTGCCCATCAGGGTTTTGATAATTTCTGTCACATCGACCTCTCCATGATCGGGGTGCCAGCTGTCATAATCGGTTATCATCGCGACGGAGGCATAACAAAGCTCCGCTTCGCGGGCGAGTTTCGCTTCTGGCATGTTGGTCATGCCAATCACATCCGCGCCCCAGCTTTCGCGATACATTTTGCTCTCCGCGAGGGTGGAAAATTGCGGGCCTTCCATAGCAAGATAGGTGCCCCCCATATGGACATTGATGCCGGCGTCCTTGGCCGCCGTGTGGCAAGCCTCTGACAGGCGCGGGCAGGTCGGGTGCGCAACAGAGACATGCGCGACGCAGCCTGTGCCGAAGAAGGATTTTTCGCGCGCGAATGTGCGGTCAATGAACTGATCTACAATGACAAAATCACCTGGGGCCATATTTTCGCGAAAGCTGCCACAGGCCGAAACTGAGACCACATTAGTGGCGCCCAAGCGCTTCAGTGCATCAATATTAGCGCGGTAAGGCACAGTTGTTGGGGAATGCACATGACCACGTCCATGACGCGGCAGAAAGGCCATTTTCACACCGTTTAACGTGCCCGTTAGGATTTGATCAGACGGCGTGCCCCAAGGGCTATCGACGGTTTGCCATGTGGCATCGGCTAAGCCGTCTATGTCATAAATACCAGAGCCGCCAATAACGGCAATCATGGTGTCACTCATGTTAATCGTTTCCTGTCATGTGCAGTTTATCGGCAGGCTAACCAGCACAAGGCTCAATGAAAATGCCTGAATCGTCTTCGTTGCATCAAAATGGCGTGCGAGCAGGGGTGTTCTTTGACCTCGGCTTGGTTTACGGGACGCTAACAAAACGTACTCCGAAAGGCAGGTTAACCACATGAAACGAGCTATTCTCGGTGCATTCGCCAATCACATGACACCGCCCGATTTGCGGTGGATGCCGGATGAAGGGTTTTCAATCACGCGTTTGCGGATCGAATTGCTCTCGGGCTTGACGGTGGCTTTGGCGCTTGTGCCAGAAGCGGTTGCCTTTGCGTTTGTCGCTGGTGTGCATCCTTTGGTGGGTCTTTATGCAGCGTTTTTAGTTGGCCTGATCACTGCCTTGTTTGGGGGACGTCCGGGTATGATTTCGGGCGCGACGGGGGCTTTGGCCGTTGTCATGGTGGCTTTGGTCGCGCAACACGGTGTGGAGTATCTGTTTGCCACCGTTGTTTTAATGGGACTTTTGCAGATCTTCTTTGGGGCAATGCATTGGGGCAAGTTCATTCGATTGGTGCCGCATCCTGTGATGCTTGGCTTCGTAAACGGCCTTGCAATTGTTATTTTTCTTGCGCAGTTGACCCAATTTAAAGTGCCGGGAACCGTCGTGAGTGACGGGCATGGTATGACGGGTGGTGAATGGTTGTCTGGCGGTCCGATGATGCTGATGTTGATCCTTGTTGGGTGCACCATGGCGATCATTTGGGTGACGCCGCGCTTGACGAGAGTGATACCGGCTCCACTTGCCGGGATCGGAATTGTCGCAGCTGTTGTGATTGCGTTTGGTCTTGATGTTCCGCGTGTTGGCGATTTGGCGTCTATCCAAGGCGGTTTGCCAACATGGCATATTCCCACGGTTCCTTTGAATTGGGAAACGGTCCAGATCATCCTGCCCTATGCTGTTATCCTGGCGGCAATCGGTTTGATCGAGAGTTTGTTGACACTGAACCTTGTGGGCGAAATGACCAACAAACGCGGGGGCGCGTCGCAAGAGTGTATTGCGCAGGGACTTGCGAATACTGTGACTGGCTTCTTCGGTGGCATGGGCGGTTGTGCGATGATTGGTCAGTCGATGATAAACGTGAAATCGGGCGGCCGCACGCGGATCGCTGGTATCGCGGCTGCACTCTTTTTGTTGCTATTCATCGTTGCTGG
>Ga0209533_1002376_pt1 | contig 17072 bp, 20 predicted proteins | sample COG_04_FD_184748 | JGI IMG/M metagenome (GOLD analysis project Ga0209533, IMG submission 184748) | Pelagic Microbial community sample from North Sea - COGITO 998_met_04 (SPAdes) (version 2) | ecosystem: Environmental > Aquatic > Marine > Neritic zone/Coastal water | place: Helgoland, sampling...
CTGATAATGAAGTTCAACTTTTGATGAAAAAAATTAAACATTCATCAATTGATTTAAATGATAAAGATCAAGATATTTTAAATCAAACATTTAGTAGTCTTGGAAATAGTATAGAAGGACATTTTGTAAAATTTGATGATGAAATACACCAATCATTACCAAAAGGTAGAATTCACACTCCTTTAATTGAAGCAATAGAATCTAATGAAAAACAAGATATTGCTGAAGAAGATGAATTAAATGATATTTCATTTGAACAAGATATTTTACCCTTTGTATTACCTTTATTAGGTTTAATGAATTGTGAAATAGATGAACATCAAGATTTTGAATCTATGAGTACTTATGTAAAAAATAATGAAGAATTATGTAATATTATGAACGATTATTGCGAACATGTATGGGATAAAAAGAATTTATTTCATATTACTCATCTTTTAGGAATGAAGTATTTAAAAACGAATTTAGATATAAATAATATCTTATTACAATTTAAGATGGTGTCTAAATCCTTAATTAATAAACCCAATGAACTACATGATTATCTAAAAAAAAGTCTTAAACCTAAAGAACTTGAAAAAAAGAAATTTGGTGAAGTTTTTACTCCTATGGAACTTATTGATGAAATGATGGATAAATTAGATTATTATTATAAAAAAGATCATAAAAAATCTATTTTTAGTAATCCTTCATTAAAATGGTATGATCCTGCTGGTGGAATGGGAAGTTTTCCAGTGAATGTATTTTACAGACTTGATAAGGGACTTAAAAAAAATATTCCAAATGATGAAAAACGTAAAAAACATATATTAGAAAATATGCTTTATATGAGTGAAATTAATAAAAAGAATTGTTATATTTTAAATAAAGTATTAAATGCGAGTAAATATAAACTTAATATTTATTGTGGGGACAGTTTAAAAGTAGATGTATTTAAAAAATTTAATATTGATTCATTTGATGTAATAATGGGTAATCCACCTTTTTCATCTGATTCAAAAAAAGCAACAGGTAAAACAATTTGGCAAGAATTTGTTATTAAAAGTGTTACTGAATTATCAAAAAACGGTTATTTGACGTTTATTCATCCATCTCAATGGAGAAAACCAGAATCTGAACAGTCACGTTTTGGAGGTATTTTCGATTTAATGACTCATCAACATCAATTACTTTATTTAGAAATGCATAATACAAAAAATGGCCAACATGTCTTTCAATCTGGAACACGTTATGACTGGTATATTTTAGAAAATAAAAAGGCTTCAAAAAAAACAGACATTATTGATGATAAATATAAAAAAATAAGTTTAAATTTAAATGAATGGGAATTTTTACCAAATAATAATCATGAATTGATTAAAAAATTATTAAAAAAAGGAAATGAAGAATCTGTTAAAATTATAAAAAATAGTAAATATTATACATTGGCGAAGCACACATCAACCAAAAAGCAAGGTGATTTTAAATATCCATTAATTCATTCTACACCAAAAAGTGGTGTTCGATATTATTATTCAAATACTAGAGACAAAGGTCATTTTAAAATACCAAAAATAATTTTTGGTGAAAGTGGAATATCAGAAGTTATAATTGATTTAGATGGTAAATATGGCATGACAGAAAGTGCTATGGCAATAGAAGTAAAAAATGAAACAGAGGCAAAAAAACTTAAAAAAGTATTAGAATCAAATGAATTTCAAGATATTCTTAATGCTTGTAGTTGGTCGAATTTTAGAATTGACTGGCGATTATTTGCTTACATGAAAAATGATTTTTATAAATATATTAATCATTAAAATTATATAAGTAAATAATAATGAATACTTTTTTATATGTGTTATTTTTAAGTTCTATACTAATAATTATTATTTTATTAATTAAAAATAATAATATTGAACATTTTAAGATAAACCAAAATGAAATTAAATCATATTTTAATCATTCATTAAATAAACAATACCCAAAATATAAAATAAAGAAAAATACGATTTTTGTTTCCATTGCGAGTTATCGTGATAATGAATGTTCAGATACATTAGAATCTTTATTTAAAAATGCTACTGTTCCAGAAAATATTTTTGTGGGTATTTGTTCTCAAAATCATCCAAATAAGAAGAATGAAGAATGTATTCCTTCTCATTTTAAATATTTAGATCATATTAGAATTAAGCGATTAAAACACACTGATGCTTTAGGGCCGAATTATGCAAGATATATGTGTTCTCATCTTTGGAGAGGAGAAGAATATTATATGCAAATTGATAGTCATATACAATTTGTAAAAAATTGGGACAAAATAATTATTAATATGTATAAATCATTACCTCATCCAAAATGTGTTTTAACTCATTATCCACCAGCATCATTTGATTCAAAGCCATCTCACACATGTTCGTCACATTTTGAAAATAATTTTCATATTATTTCAGAGGCTAAAATCATTGAAAATGAAAAAATAAATAAACCCATTCGAACACCTTATTTTTCTGCAGGTCTATTTTTTACTAACTCTCATTTTTTATATGAGATTCCTTATGATCCGTATATACCTTATTTATTTCAAGGTGAAGAAATATTAATGGCATCACGTTTATATACGAATGGATGGGATATGTATAATTTATCTAAACCTATTGCAGTTCATAATTATGAACGAGATGATAAACCTCATTTTTGGAATGATAATTCTCATAAAAATTGGGAAGAAATACAAAATGAGTCAAATAAAAGATATTATAAAATGATTGGTCAGAAAACTGAAATTCATCCTGAATTTAAGTATATGTTAAAAAAATTTGGAATGGGTAATATACGTTCAATTGATGATTATTTTAATTTTACAGGTATAAATATGAAAGATAAAAAAGTAACATCAAGATGTGGATATCATTTTAATGATAATAAAAATCAATGGTTAAAATTATAATTTATATATTTAATAAAATTAGTTTTTAATATCTAATTCTTGAATTTTAGTAGATAGATCATCATCTGTTTTTTCATTTTTATTTATTTTTTGTCCAAGCATTAAATCGTTATCAAATTCATATGTTTGAAATGCATCATCTAACGTATCATATTGTTCAATATAATTATCATACAAAGACTCATATTCTTCATTTTCAATCATATAGTTAGGAGTTGTACGCCAACTATTAGGAGAACATTGATAATATTCATCCCAATCATGAATAATTTTAGACAATTTAGATAATAAAACCCAATCAGTATTAATACGGTTTTTTAATGTTAATGCTTCTTCTTTAGATAATGGTATTGATTCAATTTTAGTATCTCTCCATTTAGAATAATCTAAAATTCCTTCATTTTTATCAAAATTTTCAATTTCTTTAATCAAATCAACCTTTTTTTTATTAATTTTCTTACTTGTTTTTTCTGACACAGTCTTAGTCTCAATACCAAGTGATTCAGCAATATTTTGTAATTCAATTAATTTCATAGATTTATACGATTTTTCCATTGTTCTGTAATACAAAGATATTCTTTTATTTTCTATTTTTTTAAGAAAAAAAAATTCATTTTTTTTGTATAATAACCTTTATAACAAATATTATAAAAATAATCATAAAAAATAAATAACTATGTGATATATAACTCCAATTTTTCCAATGATAAAATTGTGATTTTTTTTTATTTTTTTGAATTAAACTTAAATAATAATCATAATCTTTTAATGATATATAAGAAATCCATATACTAAAAAATAATAAAATAACACTCAATATTTTAAATAAAAATTTAAATTTTAATGTGTAACTTAATCCAAATAAAGTTATTCCTAAAGTAGATGTTACAAACATGTTACGTTGTGCTGATAACATATTACTATATACTTGATGAGGGTTTTCTAAATATTTTATATTATTTTTATTTTCCATTATTATAAACAAAGATATATATTTTTTATAATTATTTAAACATTTTTTTTGAATAACCTATTACAGCACATGTAACACGTTTTCCAGCATGTCCTGTAGTTAAACTATCACTATGACCTCCTAATCCTAAATCATCTTTATCTTTATGTATCACAATTGCACGACCAATAATATTTGATTTAGTGCCACGTAATTTAATTAGATCATCAATCATTTTAATTTTAGCATTTCCATAGGCATCAAAATAAATATTTCCTAAATCACCTACATGTCTTTCATATGAATTTGGACCACCATGATTTTTATGAAAAGGATTAAAATGAGCACATGTTCCGTCACATTGATCACTTAAATCACCTGCTTCATGAACATGAAAACCATGATATGATTTTTTAAATTTATTACTTTTTAAATTACCACTAATAATTACTTGATTATTTTTTAAATCTTCATAAAAATCAATTGTTCCTTGTATATTTGGATGATTAAAATAAGTAGTTGCAATAATAGGTTGTTTAGACATATATAATTTAAAAAGATAAGTATTATTATAATTATGAACTTGCAATTAAATTTATTTCAATATAAAAATATAATATATTTACTATATAATTATCATAACCAAATTAATATTTTTTTACACACTATTTTTGATGAAAATAATTTAAATGATAATTATTATATTTTACAAGGTGATGAAATGCCCATATTTATACCTTTAGATTAAAAATTGATTTTTTTTTATTTTATCTTACACAACTATAGAATGGAATATTCAAATAATAAAAATATTCACAATAATAAAAAAAGATGCAGTTGTCCATTATGTATAGGATTTTTTTATATATATGATAATTTTAATGTTTTAAAAAATAATAAAGATAAATATAAAATAAAATAGATATATTAAATAATTAAATAGATTCATAAAAATGATTTATTTCTTCTTGATAATAATTTATTAATTCTTTTTTTTTTAAAGACATTTTTGGTGTTAAAAATTTACTAAATGTGTCTTTTTTTAAAAATAAAATATCTTTCACATAAGCAAATTTTGGTAACTCTCTATTTATTTCTTGTAATAATATTTTCTTTTCAAATTCTTTATTATATTGATTACATTCTTCCATAATCATAATATTAAATTGTTTATTATCTCCATATAACATGAGTTGTGTATTTTTTAATACACTTTTTATCTTTCTTTCATAATAATCAACACTTACAAATTTACCATTACTTAATTTATAATTATTACTTTTTCGACCAATATAATATAGAAAATTATATTTTATTCTTCCCAAATCACCTGTTTTATAATATTTTTTATTTTCATATTCAATAAAAGATTCTTTATTTTTTTGATCATCATTCCAATATCCTTGACTTACATTTAATCCACTTACACATATTTCATTATTTATTATTTTTACATCAATATCATCTAATATTGCTCCAATACTATTTATATCTCTTGGATAAATCATATGGTTTACACTAATCATTGGACTTGCTTCAGTTGTACCATAACCTTCACATATATTTATGTTATATTTAAAAAAAAATTGTGCGTCTTCTGGATGAAGTTTTGCACCCCCCATAAAAATAGTAATGAGATTTTCGCCAAATATTTTTTTTAATATAAAAGGTATTAAATTATGAATCAATGGTTTATCAAAAAATTTTAATTTTTTATGAATTTCTTCTAATACACGAGGAACTAAATATAATATATCTGGTTGAACATTAGACATCTCTTTTATAAATTTATTTTGATGAGTATTGATATAAATAGTATTATTTTGGAATAAATTATAATATAATTCTGCATTTAAACTATAAATATGTGCCCATGGTAGTATATTAAGTGTTTTTAAATTTTGTTTTTTCGATAAATCAAAAAATCGTTTTTGAATTGAATCAATATTAGATAAAAGATTTTCATGGCTTAACATAACACCTTTTGGTTTTCCAGATGTTCCGGAAGTATAAATAATATGACTTAAGTCATTATGATCAATAGTATAAAAATCATTTTTAATTTCTTTAACATTTGAATAATGATTTATTATATTATTATTATTATTATAATATTTATCATCATGTATAATTATTTTTGATTTTGAATCTTTAATAATATGATTGATATAATCATTATTTTGATTTGAATAAATTGGTATCCACACTGCTCCTTTACTTAAAACAGCCATATTCCAAGCCACCCAATCAACTGAATTTTTACCTTTATAAATCACATGATCATTTTTTTTTATATTATAATCATTTAATTTTTCATTACAATCATTTATTTTATATAATAAATCTTGATAAGTATATCCTTTCCAATTATTATTTTCTTTTTGTTTTAAAATTATTTTTGTGGGTTGTTTATTAATTTGATTTAAAAAAAGTTTTGAAATATTTCTCATCTTCGTATTTAAAAATATAAATATTATTTTAAATATATTTTATTATATATATGATCATTGCTTTTTTATTAGAAGGGTGTGGATATAGTGAGGCTGCAGGAAAAATATTGAAATCAAAAAAAATAAAACATCAAATTATAAAAGTACCTCAAGATGAAAAAATGAAAGATAATTATAAAAAAAAACATAAAATGAATACATTTCCTCAATTATTTTTTACAAATGAAAAAAAAAAAACATGTAAAATTGGCGGTTATGATGATTTAATAAACTATTTAGATTATATTGAAAATATAAAATCTAATAAATTAAATAAGGAATTTATATTATATTTAATAAATAATAAAAAATAGTTATATACACCTTTGAAGATTTAAATCTGCACAAAAAAGTATTGAAAGAGTTAAGAAATAAAATTGATCAAAAAAATAATTATAATTCATTGTTATATTCATTAATTTGTTCGTTTAAATTATCAATATATTCATTATTTTCTTCTATTTCATAATTTAAATTATTTTTTTGATTTTTAGATAATTTATTTTGAATATCATATTCAGGAAGTAATTTTTTATATCCTGTAAAATTAACATAGAATTTATCAGTATTTTCATCTATACAATAATTACATTGATAATCATATTTACATCCATTTTCTGTGTCTCGATTTTGACATATACCTCTTGAACACCCTTCTTTACATTTTAACATATTTTTTGAATTATATCCTTTAGATATTGATTGAATATTATATATTTTTAATCCTTTTTGATGTTTATATATATAATTAGTATTATTGATTAAATAATAGATGATGAGTAATATTAATATAACCATAATAACGAAAGTAAAAATATAATATATTTTATGTAATGTTGAATTTGTATTATTCATATATGAATAACAAATATATTTTATTTTTATTTATTCATTGAGATTTCATTTTTTAAATCTTTATATTTTTTATTTGTTGTTAAATTTTCAATATACCCTTCTAATGACTTAAATGTATTACAATCAAAATTATCACCTTTTGAATGTAATTTTAAAAAATCATTTATTTTATCATAAGTATCACATACTTTATAAGGACAACAAGGTGTACATATTGAAAAATATATATCTAATATTTTTTTAAAATTAGGTTTATTCAAATATACACAAACTAAATCAACATGTAATTCATTAAATTTATGTATTTTATGATTAAAATATGCTTGTTTTAAAACATATTTCATTGGTAAATTTTCTTGATTATTTAAATCACTTATTAATATAATTTTTTCTTTATTTTTTTTACATTTTAATAAGATGGTTAAATATGTTTTTTTATATTCTTCAAATATTTCATCATTCATTTTTTCATTATCAATGAAGAAGTAAACAATTGGCCAATATTTGGTATTAAATTGAATCATTTAATTATATTAATTATAATATTTTAAGTACTTTTATTTATTTAATGACGATCAATAAAATTATTATATTTTCCTGGTTGATTTAATTGACTTATTTCAAATACAAGTAAATTTTCTTGACCTCTAAAATTAAATAATGATCCATCATAATTTAAAAATTCTATATCTAACCAAAATAATTTTCCTAATGGTGGATTAAAATATTTTATTACACCATGTACAGGTGTAGTTGATTGATTAAAAATAGTACTTCCAGTATTTAATAAAGGTATAACTGTATAAGCATTATTAGATGCATTAATCGAATTTAAACGCTTTGCTTCTGTTACTTTTAATACAACATAAGGTTTATTATTAATTTGATATACATTTGGACTTTCTAAAACTGAAATATTATTAACTATTTCACCAGTTAAACCAGCAGGATTTGTTGTTCCAATATTTTCAACATGAAGGGTAAAATCGTTTTTAATTTCATAAACACGTAAAGAATAAGTAGTACCACCTGATTCTAATAGAAAATAATCCCCTTTATTAAATATTTTTCTAAAATCTAATATTTCTAAAGTTGCTGAAGATGCAGTCAATTTAAAAAGGTCATAATCTTCTTCACTTAGAGTACTTAATGCAGTAATTGTTGTAATATCAATATAAGATAAATCAATTTCATTTGACATATATGTTTTATTTAAAAAACCAATTGTTTTATCAATACTTTGTATTTTACATGGACTACAACTTGTATTTTGTTCATAGTTTAAATTATAAATAAAACTTTCACCTGTAGAATTATTAGATTGAATTCTAAATTTTAAATTATTATTATTTTGTGTAAAATTATATTTATTATTTAAATTTGAAAATAAATTACCATTTTTTCCATTTAATACTTGAAGTAATAATTCATTATCATATTGTCCTTCTGAAATTTCTATTCCTTCTAATGGATTATTTAATTCACTTATGTAAAATTTATTATTATTTTCAGAGATATTATAAAATGTATTTGGAATTTGTGCTAAAACAAGTTCAAGAGAAGTAACATCTCTAAACTCTTCTGTGATCTCAACACGATATTGATTCGAATCAGGATATTTTAAATAATCTCTATCACGACTATCAATTACAATATGCTTTGTAATTGTACCATGTGTAACATTTCTATCAGGTGGTTTAATAATTGTTTGATTATAATCATGTTTTACTTGTTGTATATTTGGATTAAAAGAATTAGGAAAATTAGAAAAATTAGAACTCATCTATACAATATACTTATATAATTCATTTTAAATAAAAATTATTTTATATTTTTGTAATAATTTTTTTAAATTTAAATCCTTTTAAAATAATATGGAAATTAAAAATGAATATTTAGAAAAATTAATTCGAGAAAAATTATTTAAAGATTTTGACAAATGGGAAAAAGATGATTATCATTTTTTATTAAGTTTATTAAATTATCCTAATTATTGTACATTAAGTTTAATTATTTTAACAAATTTAAAAAATTGGATTCAATATAGTTCTGGACATTTTTTTTACACTATTGATCATGTTGAAAAAATTTTAAATAAATTTGATTTTAATTATGATATTTATAATGATATTATAAAAAATAATGATTTAAATAAGGAAAATATTAAAATAAACATAGAAAAAAAAAAAGATGATAAAAATGATTGTAAAGATAAATTATTTCATTTTGATGATGAACTAAATATTTTTCATTTAAATGAATGGGTATCGGTTGATATATTTAGTTTTAGTTTTTGGGTAATATTATTTATTATTTATTTATTTATAAAAATTTTATTTAATCCTGATAAAAATAATTTAGAATATAATTTAAATAATGATTTTATGTATAATTATTTAGATAAAAATGAAAAAAAAGAAAAAACGAAAGAATTTGATATAAATTTTAAGATTGAAGATATATTATTTTCTAAAAATAAATATGAATTAATTAATAAATGTATAAAATATATTTATCAAACCATGAATAAATAGTAAATTTTTATTTATAAAATATATATATTAAATATATAAATGTTTAATACAGGATATATAATTTTTGATATTTTTTTGTATTTCATTTTAATTAATAAAATATGTTTGATATTATTAAATTTATCAAAATTTAACACATTCGATAATAAATTTATAGATGATGATCAATTTGTTATTTATTATAAATTTTTACATGATTTATTTAATTTAAATATAGGAATATTATTAATTATTTTATTTAATCCAATTTCTGAAAAATACATGATTTTATCTCGGCATATTAAATTATTTTTATTTGTTTTTGGTATATTAACTATAATACAGTTAATATCTAAAACACAATTATCAAAAAATTTAAAAAGTAAAATTTAATTTATTAAATTAATAAATTATTAAATTATTAAATTATTAAATTATAATATATTATTTTTTATTTAAAAATAATATACTTTATTTATAAATGATATTAGATGATTTTTATTCACAAAAAAATATTAAAGTATTAAAAAATATACTACATAATGATTTAAAAAAAAAAAATATTCAAAATTTTTCAAAATTAGATATTTATTTAAATAAATCAATGAATTATGTTAAACAAAATGTTTCAAATAATCCTCCACAAAATATGAATAAAGATAAATATTTATTTTTATTAAATAAAAAGGTTTATGAACTTGTTATGCCTCTATATAAAAATAATATGGTTAAACAATCAAATAATCAAGAAATAAATAATATAAAAGTTAAAAATGAATCAAAAACAGTTGAAAATAATTTATTTGATCCTGATATTTTAAAAAATTACAAAACCGAAGAAAATGTTATTGAATACCCTAAACCTGCGTCACTTACAAATATAAATGTAGATAATAATTTTGATAAATTACAAGAAGAGCGAAAACTTTTATATCCAAAAGTGAAAGAAGTTAATTTTAATTTAGACACAAAAGATGATAATAAAATAAACACACAAGAATTATATAATGATTTATTGACTACATATAATAATCAAGTTGGTAATCTTGAAAATTTTGAGAATAGTCAAAAAAATATGAATCAAGAAGTTGATCAATATGCAGAAAATATAGAAGAATTTCAATATTCTAATTCTGAAATAAATAAACTTACTCCAATCAATCAATTGAATCAAATGAATACTAAGAACAATAATGATTCAATTGAGAATTTTCAAAATTTTTTAAAAACGAATAATAATGAAATTAATAAAGATAATCAACAATTGAATGATCAATTTAAATCTCAAAAACCTCCTATACAATCAATACAACCTAAAATAGAACAAGATAGTAAAATTTTCAGTAATGTACAAACAAGTAATGCAAATATATTATTAAAAGAACCAGATTATCAACAAATTTTAAAAACAGATTCAATTGTTATTGATTCACGATTTAGAAATTTAGAACTTTTTCCTAATCAATGTGAATTTATTATCAAATTTAATCCAAATGATAATAATTTTATTTTTAATACTTATAAAGATATAAATGATATTACTTTAATTCGTCAAAAAAAAATTGTCATTGGTAATTATTCTGATAATGATATTGGTGAAACATTTGATAATATAGAAAAAGTTGTATGTAAAGCAGTAACAGTTCCTACCCATTCATATGAATATGTTGGTATTGTTGATAATACTATAAGTACAGATGATTTTGGTCTTACTTTATTTAAAGACAGTTATTTATTATTAGAAATTCCAGAATTAAGAAGTCCATATCGAGGAGGAACAAAGCAAATTAAAAATTCTTATGCTATGTTACGTATTGATCATGGAAGTAATCTTCAAAATTTAAATTTATCATCAAATTTTGCAAATTTAGTAGTGTCAGATGAAACAATGATATATAAACCTGTTACATTAGGAAAATTAGATAAATTTACATTAAAACTAAATAATAAAAATGGGCGTATTTATAATTTTGGAATTGATAAATTATATATTCAAAATTTTAGTAAAGGAGAACTTAAATATTTAGGATCTTGTGGTAAAAAAGCTTATAGTACTAAATTTGAAATACAACGTACTAATGATGAATATATTAAATATTGTAAAACTTATTATAATATAGATGGATGTAATATTGTTAGTGACAATCCACTTCAAATTCGTGATTTACTTTATTTTTATAAAACTATTCCTAATGAAGATGAATCAGTATTTTTTGAAAAAAATATAAAAGTGAATCAAGTATATTTTAATGGTAAATACACAGAAATAAAACTAATTTATAACGATAATGAAAAAGAATATTTTGTTAATTTTGTTGATTTATTTAGAAGTTTTATGACAACAACCGAAAATTATTCAGATTATTATTTAGTGATTGTTGAAAATGGTACTAAATATAATTTTAAAGTATTTGATGTTGACGAAACATTTATCAGTGTTGAAAACTATACTAATTTTCCTAATTTCTTAGATTTAGATATATTAATTGTTGGTTTAACTAAAGCAAATAAAAGTGGTATTTATGATGAAAATATTAATTCATTTTTCAATATTAATGGATATAATGTTATTTCAATTAAAAATACCAATGACACTAAAAATAATTTAGGAAAATTCATTATTGAAATTGATTATCCATATGAAAATTTACCTTATTATATTAAAAATAATTTATTCAATAAAGATGATTTATTTTTTATACAAGATAAAAAACAAATTAGTTATGTATTTTCTATTACATATCATGTAAAAGATTATAATCAACTTGACTCTTATTTAAATGAAAGTGGAAATAATTAATAATATCTAATTTTCTTCAATATTATCTTTTTTTTCTAAAAAATCATATCTACAATTTGGACAAGAACTATTCTTTTTTAACCATTTGTCAATACATGTTTTATGATATGTATTAGAACAACATGATAATTTTCTTTTATATTTTTTATAACAAAAAGGTTCAAAACAAATAGGACATTCTTCTTTGTTGATTAAATCAATATCATTTTTCTTTATATAAATGGCTTTTCCTAATGTTTCATTAATTTCTTTTGAATTTTTAAAAAAATTAGGTAAATTATCTATATTTTCATTTATTTGATGATCAACAATAAATTCAAATTCAATCATATAACGATTTTCTTGTTCATTAGAATTTAAATTTGTTATTTGAAGTATATTGTCTTGAAATTCATTTAATATATTTTGAATTTCTTCTAAAGCATGTGGATTGTTCAAATTAATATCATGATTCATTAATTTAATAATTATAAAAAAATCTTTAAATATAAAAAAATAATTATGAAGCGTATATTGATGTCCATTCTTTTGCTGTTTTAATATAATTATTATAATCTTTTTCATATAAAGAAGCAATATCTGGTACTAATGGATCTTGTGTATTTGGATCATTTAATAATGAACAAATAGATAGTAATATTTTTGATATTGTTAAACTACTGTTCCAACTATTTTTTAATATATCAAGACATATATTTCCATTATGATTAATATTAGGATGAAAAATTCTTGTTTTAAATATAACATTAGGAGGTTTAATTGGGTAATCTTTTGGAATATAAATATTTAATTTAAATAAACCTTGTTCATAAGGTGTATTTTCAGGTCCAATAATTATTGCTTCCCATTCAAATAAATTATCGTCGATAGGATATGCTGATATATTAGATATTGAATCTTTTTTAAATTCTTTAAATTCATTATTTAATCTTCTTAAATTCATAACTATATTTTATTCTTAATTATTATTTAAGTATTATTTTTAGTATTTTTTTAATAATAATAATTATAAAATGGAAAAATATAATCGACCTTGGGGATGGTATATAAATGTAAAAGAAGAAAAAAATCAATTTAAAATTAAACATATTTGTGTATTTCCTAAAAAAAGATTATCACTTCAAAGTCATAATAGAAGAAGCGAACATTGGGTTATGGTTAAAGGAAAAGCAAAAGTTCAAGTAGGAAAAGATTTCTTGATTTTACATAAAAATCAAAATGTTTTTATTCCAAAAGAAACACTTCATCGTATTGAAAATCTGGATGATTCAGAAAATGTTGAATTTGTTGAAACACAAATTGGTGATTATTTAGAAGAAGATGATATTATTAGATATGAAGATGATTATGGTAGAATTTAACTTTACATGTTTAATATTTAATTATTTTATATTATAAAATTTAATTATTTTATATTTAAAATTTAAGTTATAATTATTATATATGTATCAATTTTTATTTGATAATCTTTATTTATTATTAAAGAATAATTATTATGATAAGCATATTATTTATAATAATGTTAATACAAAATTTTTTATAAAATTTGATTATTTATTATATTATAAATTTTATTTAATTTATTTATTTTTATTTTATTTAAACCAAAAAAATTTTTTATTATATTCATTTTTCTTATATTTTCAAAAGATGATGGGAGAATTACCAATGAAATTAAATGATAATTATAAAATTAAAATGGATACTAACATTCATTTTCTTTATACAACATCAAATTATTTTTTTTTAATTATATTATTTTCTCATATTTATTTTTCAAAAAAAGTATTTTCACTGCATAAATTTTTTATATTTTTAAATATTGGATTATTTAAGTTAGGAAATATTACTCAAAAAATATATAAAAAGAGATTAAAATGTATTGAAAATGATGAAGAATTTGAAGACGCTTTTGATTTTTTATTCTTAATACCAAATATGGAAAATATAAATAAAACTATAATTAAAACAAGGTTTATGGATGATAAAAATTTTTATATTTTTATTCATTTTATTTTATTTCTATTTTATTAGAATCTTATATTTTAAATTTAAATATCATTTTTATTATTATTATTATTATTATTATTATTTTTTTTTTTTTGAATCATCATAAAATGTCTTTTACATTTATTATCATATATAGAATTACCTAAACTCATACAATAATCTTTTTTATTTCTTAATGGATGACCACACGTAATTCTATTTTGATTTTTATCACAATGAATATCATGAAAAAAATCACCGTCTAAATGTGGTAAATAACCTCCATTTTTTCTACAAATTGGGCACATTCGTATTATATTATAATTACTATACATTACTGATTTAACATTAAAACGAATTTCTTTATACCAATCATTTATACATTCATAACAAAAAATATGTTTTTTATAATTACATTTTAAACCAATAATTTTATTTGATTCTATTTCAAGACTACATATATTACATATAAATTCACCATTTGTATTTGGTTGATTTATTAAATAAGCACTGGACATATTCTATTTATAATATAGTGATTTAACTTTAATATAAATTTTTTTTAAATAAATAAAAATGATTTAAAAGGAAACTTATAATATTATATTATCATGAAAATTCAAATTAAAAAGTTAAATAATAACGCAAAAACACCTATTTATGGAAGTGAATATGCAGCAGGAATGGATTTATTTTCAAGTAATGAAGAACCAATTATTATCGAACCACAAACAAGAAAAATAATACCAACTGGATTATCTATATCTTATGATGATCAAAATTATTATATGCGAATTGCTCCAAGATCAGGATTAAGTGTAAAAAATTCAATTGATATTGGTGCTGGTGTAATTGATTATGATTATAGAGGTGAAATTAAAATTGTTTTAATTAATAATCATAAAACAGATGTTTTTCAGGTAAATAAACATATGAAAATTGCTCAAATGGTACCAACAATGAGTTTATCACCGAGAAACATTGTATTTGAAGAAGTAAATAAATTGGAAGATACTGAACGAGGACAAGGGGGCTTTGGTTCATCTGGAAATTAATTATTTATATTATAAAAATAAATGTTATATAATATTAATGACAAATAAAAATAAGAATAAGAATAAACAAAATGGTGGAAATATTGGTACTGCTACTGGTGATATGTTTGTGAGTACATTTAATTTAGGTTTATCTATATTTAAGACAATGGATGGAGTAATGAACATGCCCAGAGATTTAAAAAATGCTATTCCTCCTAATATAGAAAGAAATGAACCAGGTAAATCAAAAGAAACTGAAGCAGTTATTTTACCTAAATTCGATAAATCAATGATTAAAAATAAAAAATAAAATAACAATTAATATTATAATTTTTGTAATATAATTTATTTTTTTGAAATAGAGATAACTTTATTTAATTGATTTAAACTTTTGTCATTTTTGATAGAATAATCACTTTGAATAAGTGATAATAAAGCAAATATATAATAATAATTACAATAATTATACATTTCTTGTATAATATTTTTTGTTTCAAGACCAACGGCATTTAACATTTCATTGCTTACAAATGGATTTTCTTTTATTTTTTCTAAAATTAATATTAAAGCATTTAAAGATTCAAAATATTTATTTTTTAATTTTGTCATAAAATCAGTATATGCTTTATTTGCTTTAAAATGAGGATTCATTGCTAATTCTTCTTCACTTACTTGTGATCTTTTAATTAATAATTTTTTTTCTTCATTTGATAAAATCATAAATACACCATTATTAATATTACATGATTTTTTATCAAAATAGTTTGATGTTTTTAATAATTGAGGAAGAACTTCAATTAATGGTTTTTTTGATAATTCTCTATAATTTGATGGTAAACATACCATACATTTTTCTAAACTTAAAAATTGTTCAAAGCATAATCCTCCTTCATAAAATATAGTTCCATTTTTTTTATTTATTTTTTTTTGTGGTATAGTTGTTAAAATTGCTGCAATAATATTATTTCTTACAATAAAATTTTCAATAATTGAACTACAAATTTCTTTTTTAGTTAATGAACATGTATTACTTTCTTCTTTAGAATTATTTTTTCTACAATAATTTGTAGGTCCTTTTTCTAAATACCAAAATGGCACAGTATATTTAGATCTACTATTTTTCTTATTTTTTTCATTTTCATTTGAATTTACTTTTTCTCTTGTATTAGGTCTTGTATTAGGTCTTGTATTAGGTCTTTTTTCTTGTCTTGTATTAGGTCTTGTATTAGGTCTTGTATTAGGTCTTGTTTCTTGTCTTGTATTAGGTCTTGTATTAGGTCTTGTATTAGGTCTTTTTTCTTGTCTTGTATTAGGTCTTGTATTAGGTCTTGTTTCTTGTCTTGTTTCTTGTCTTGTATTAGGTCTTGTATTAGGTCTTGTTTCTTGTCTTGTATTAGGTCTTGTTTCTTGTCTTGTATTAGGTCTTGTTTCTTGTCTTGTATTAGGTCTTGTTTCTTGTCTTGTATTTTGATTTCCAATAGAATTATTATGTGATGAAATTTTTTTTGTTT
>Ga0209533_1002378_pt1 | contig 17065 bp, 18 predicted proteins | sample COG_04_FD_184748 | JGI IMG/M metagenome (GOLD analysis project Ga0209533, IMG submission 184748) | Pelagic Microbial community sample from North Sea - COGITO 998_met_04 (SPAdes) (version 2) | ecosystem: Environmental > Aquatic > Marine > Neritic zone/Coastal water | place: Helgoland, sampling...
GCTTGCTTCAGGATGGCCAGTATCTGGCTATCGGTAAATCTTGATGTCTTCATGCAGAATCTCCTGTGCAAATACTACGAGAAAATTCTACTTTTGAGCAAGACTACTTAGAGGGGGGATTACCCTATGACCAACAAATTATCAGCTTACAAAGACCTGATCCATTGCGATTGGTGCCTGTCTGTTTAAAATCTAGGGCCTATCAACCGTTACTGCAACGCAGATTTAGGTTGAGAAACCGAATATCAAAATCCAAATAATTTCCTCAGCCTACTATTTACTCACCTCGCCAATTAGTTCAATTCCAACTGAGGATCTTAATACAAACAAAAGCGCTACGAAACATTCCTTCTGAATAGGTCACTAACATTCTCGCTCATGCCTCCTTACCATGTACTGACCCATTTCCTAGCTCAATTGTACACAGACCGTCCGCCCATTTTTAGCTTACTTGGTTTCAACCAGTCACGACGATACTCACCTAAGTTTAGCAACCGGCGCTTGCAACGCCCAATGTTTTCCTCGATCTACTGTTAAATCTCACGACCAATTTATTTATGTCCTGCTAAGAATGATCTGCAACACAGGAGTTGCAGCTTTATAATTTTTGGCATGCCGAAGTGATTTCTAGTTCCTAGTAATGGACCCCAATAACTGGACCACAGTATAGGTGTTTTGCAGTTCATCTACGCGACCATCCGTTCCACCGCTTCATAGTACACCCGATCAGGCGTTTGGTCTCCCAACGACTGATGCTTTCTCTCTGTATTGTAAAAGTCAAAGTAGTGACCTAATGACTCTTTGGCAGTTTTGATGTCATCGTACGCATGAAGATAAACTTCCTCGTATTTCACGCTACGCCCCAATCGTTCTACAAATACATTATCGACCCAACGTCGTTTGCCATCCATGCAGATAGCGATATCGTTTGATTTCAGTATCCCCGTAAAGTCTACACTGGTGAGTTGGCTCCCCTGAACTGTGTTGAAATTTTCCGGTGCGCCATTGCGCTCAATCGCGTCTTCAAGTGCATCGTTACAAAAAGTGGTGTCCATAGTGTTCGACAATCGCCACGACAGTACTCGCCTGGAATACCAGTCAATAACTGCAACTAGATAGACAAAACCTTTCGCGATCGAGATATAGGTGATATCCGTCGACCAAACCTGCTTCGGCCGATCAATGATCAGGTTGCGCAGCAGATAAAGATAAACCTTTCGCGCCTGATTAGCCTTACTCAGATTTCGACACAGGGGGATAGGGCCTCGAGCCCCATGGTTCGCATGAGACGTTGGACCCGCTTGCGATTGACACAATAACCTTCATCGATTAACTAGCCACGAATACGACGCAAGCCGTAAAACGGATAATTCAGATGACAACGATCAATCAAAGACATTATCGCCAAATCATCAGCAGATACTGGATCGGGGGAATGGTATAACGTTGCCCGCAGAAAATCTAACAAGGCAAACCGCCTTCTCACAGATAGCAATCCATCCTTGCCTACCACTTCTTTCCTCTGGGAAGCAACAACGCATCAGGCGCAGCTTTAAGCGCCGGGGTAGGCGATTTATCTGTTTCCAGCAGAGCTTGTACGTTCTAGATGGCGGCTTCGACATCGATGTTATTTATCTTCAAAATCGTGGCGCTTTTTACTATCAGGTGGCGCTATTATGACACGACTTTTTGACGCGGGATTTTGCCTCATGAGCACCTGTAGGGGAGGAGTTTGCGTTGACTCCATCGTCCTGCACTAACGAGGCACAAAGGAGCCGCTGCGAACCTCCTGGGCAGTCTGCGCCCTCAAATTGCCAGCTAACGACGAACAGGTATTCTTGACGCATTGTGACGAAAAAACCTGTCAAACTTTATTTTAAAAAAATGTGCTGAATAGTTACAGGCCATTTAGATATAGGTGAGCTTTCCTTATGGTAAACAATCATTAGTGACTATCACCTAACAATAAGCAACAACCATCGATCGATTCCAACGCTACCCCGTAAACAATGATATCATTACTGTCCATAGTTCCTGAGGGAAACATAAAACATCCAAACTGACCTAGCCGAGCTGGTAATATATCTTTTACCCCTTCGAATTCTACTTTTATGCTATTTTGACTGCTCACAGAATACAATTTAGATATATTTGAAAGAATCCCTTCTCCCAACTTATAACTAAATGTATCTTTTATAAAGCTCCCTGAAGGCTCACCAGGCTCTACAGTCGTGGAAAAAAAGTATTTATTACGATTTTGTCCAAAATAGATTGAGGAGCCCTCTATTTGCTCAGAACTAGTAATTTCCTTCCCTTCCATATGGCAAAAACTATTGAACTCCAATGGCGTATCAGTAGCATATGCAAGTCCATCGCCACTGGCAATTCCCCAGCATGCTCTGTATTTTTGTTTTCCTCGTACCCATGGAGCTATCGTTTCAAATTCTTTATCTGTCTTCCAAATTGATGCCGCACCTTCGAAGTCACCTGCCAAAATATAACAATCGTCTTGCTGCTCATTACATATTATATTATGAACATGATTTATTTCATTCGGTTTAAACTCATACAACTGATGCCAACTTGAAACATCATCAACATCCGTTCCCCAAACTCTTACTTTATCCATGTTAGGGTTGCTAAAATACTCACCAAAAACAACCTTATCTTTTCTATCTCCATTTCCTTCAACTAAGGTTAAATACAAAGCCGTTCGGTTATCAGGTATAACAAAATCCAATCTAACAACCATGGTCTCTAGATTGATACGCCATAGGTTACTACCGCAAACTATAAGAACAAATTCATTGCTGACATTTATCGCAAACCGCACATGCAATCGAAATATTCGAGATAACACCCTGGATCTTAAAATAAATTTATCTTTTAAAGTGCTTGGAATATCACATAAAAAACGAACATTTTCTAACTCACAGTCACTGATAAATATTTTTTTATTATGCGACAACAATAATCCATCTTTTACATAACAAAGAGGTTGATATCCAGGTAGTTGCTTTTTAATCCTCAACGTCTTTATTCCTTTGGTACCAAAAGGGAATATAATACGGGTATCCTTTTAGATTTTTGCATCTGAGATAGTTGACTAGCTTAGTGTTTTCGCAAACCGATACTGAAAGATCACCAATAACATCTCGCCTTACTATGCCATCTTTTATTAAATCTCGACTAAATCTCCTTTCCGCATAAAACAATGCCCAAAATGGGTTCCGTTCTGCTAAGACGACTGTTTCGTGATACTCCCCATCAACTATTTCAAATGGTCGTTTCCAAAACCAGTTATTGATAGGCCAGTCATTGATATAGAGATCTTCAGCAACGTGAATCATTGTCATGTTATGAACCTCATCAACTCCTAAAAATACCATTTTAGCGTTATAATTCAACGAAAGTGCTAAAACAGAGTTCTCCCCACATGGCAAACTATCCTTCGAAAACAGATCATTTCGAATCAATTCACTAGAATTCGCCCCAAAAACAACCATTGAATTTAGAGGGCTTCTACTGCGCCTTGCTCCTGGCATTTCAAGTAATGTCTGTGCCAGTATACCAGTCCAACATTTACTCTTTTTAACATCATATAATGGGGCTTTGGTATAGTTACTAAGCCTGAACCTATCTAATAAGTTCGGTTGATCTTTCAATATTGGTATAGCGGGCATAATTATGTTGCCTGCTTCACCAACAAATTCAATCAATGCATCAATAATTTGTTGAGGAGACAAACTAAATTTTTTCAGCTTCCCATACGCTGAGTGGACAATAATAGTGTCGCCTTTTTCAATCCCCATATCTTCTAGCTTTTTCAACAGGCCTGAAAAGTCACCCCCAGAACTAGCAACTCTCTTAGTCGATGATGACTTTGTTTTCGACACCATTTTCTTAATTATATTATGCAATATCCGAGATTTCCAATAGGAGACCCGTACGATAACTTCTAATAAAGGAAATACACTGAAAATTTTATCGAACATGTTTTATCCTCACCAATTTATCAAAAAAGGTATTTGCGAATATGCCAATACGAATGCTTACCAAACTCATAAGTGTGGAGCGACGGTAGCTTCGAAAGTGCGGCACTTTCTGCATGATCAACAATAAGGTTCTTATTATAAATTAAATGGCCACCTGAATTCCTTACCTGCCATGATAATGTAGCTTCCTCTCCATACAAAAAAGAAGGATAAAAGAGCTCTTGGTGTAAGCTAAAGAAATTTTTAGTCAATATATAACAAGCTCCAACACCTTGGTTTATCTCTATCTCTGCAGGAAATTCTAACTCACCTCCAACATGAACATGCTTATTTGAAAACAGTTTCCACACCGATTTAATTTTCAAAAGAAGCAACGCCACATAATAATTAGAGAAATAGCAATCAAAGGCTAGTATTTCTAGTCTTGACAAAGCATATAGGTGATGAGGATTTTGATGAACACCATCTTTCGTAATAACGTTAGGGCAAATAACTTGAGCATTTGGCTTAACGTCTATATTTACCAAATTTGCACAAAAATCCGAATCAAACTCCAAATCATTATTGCATGCCACCACGAACCTAAAATTGGTGCCTGGAAGGCAATTAATACCAAAATTTAAACCTGCAAAATAGCCTTCATTAGTTTCAGATCGAACATATACCACCTCCCGATGTACATCGCAAAAACTGACAAGATCAGCTTTAACCTCTGGTGAATTATCAACGACAAAAATACTGATATCGAAAGTTTTTCCCAACCCGTTTTGCTTCAATAATGAGTCAATCATTTTTTTTGTGTAGTGAAATCCATCGTAATTCACACAGACAAAAGCTATTTCTATCTTTGACATTTTCTAATCCTACCAGGACTTAAAGTGATACTGATTTGTGTATGGGACCACAAGAACCTACGACAAAACATACTCAGAACTTTCTTTCGCGCAGATCGCGAAATAAGCGAAAAGAATCTAATGAAAAATCAGATGCTTTCATAGCATTCGATCGCTATTAGATTAAGGATACTACGATCATAAAGTTTGATCGAATTAATCGCCACGTCCGTTCGGGACGCTAAACTCTGCAAGACGGGCGGCCATGATTCTAGATCGCGCCCATTTTGAAGTACGCTGCAGTATTTGGATACTTGCTGAATGGAATTATTATGAATTACCGCTAATCCCGTGAGGCAATACTCTCCAAATTTTGTAGGAGACGCTACATAATTGAGCGGTCTTGGATCCCGCGTCATAAGCGCAAAGTCAGCAGCGCAGTATAAATCGTTCATGGCGCTGTAATCAACAGTAGTTATTGTGATTTTTTCGTGATCAATATTTCGAAACAAAGATTCTGCTTTTACTTTATCAGTTGTAGCAATCAAGAGTTTTGAATTTGGTAAATCAACAATCTTTTTATAATACCAGAGGAACGATTCTAAGCTTTGATAGCCTGTCATGCTCCCTGAATAAATGAATAGACACTCGTCGTCCGATAATCCCAATTTTTCACGGGATATAAGTCTCCGTTCTTCGGAAAAAAAAAACCTCTCTCCCTGAACAGGGCAAGGAATTATGTAAGTACGTAGATGGCAGTTCAATGAAAGTACCAACTCTCTCAAGGCAACACTTACGCTGATACAACTTGATGAGTGCGCACTAACAATACATCTAATGAGGTACTGTCGAGGAATTAGCATAACGTATAGAATTGTCCGAGGAATCCTCGAAAATCGTATTAGGGAAAACTTTAGCTCATCAACGGAATCACCTCTGCAATCCCAAATAACTGGTAACCTGTGCAGCGGTTTTAATAAAACACACAAACATGCGGTGTAATCTGATCGAGCATGAATAAAGTCATACTGCTGCGTGTGAAAAAGCTTCTTGAGCTCCCTCCAAAGCAAAAATAGATTTGTTAACGTTGAAAAAGGGAGATATAGGTTCGCTGCATTTTTCAAAATCACTCTTCTTGAACCCCACTTCAAGTATTTCTGAAGGTTGGAGTCACTTGACTTCCTGCTTTTTCCAAAGATATTAAAAGTCAAAATATCAAAATCGAACCCATGTTCGACCAAAGACTCGCAGTGTTCAATAACCTGTGACCGAAAAATCGAGCTTCCGAACCCTTCGTGAGTTACAAATAATGCTTTATTTCTCATGGCGCGTCGCAAACTATACTCACTTCAAAAGCTAGCAAGCACCTTCCACGGACTCGTATCTTATGGAATATGTCCACTAATTTTTTTCGCTTTTCAAACTCACACAAAATAGATGTGCTCATTCTGAAATTTGGAAAGATATTCCTGAGAATCAAACCAGGTAAGGTTGTACGGAAGTTACTAAACCCATACCCACTCAATAAGGCAATTAACTCACTATACGAAGGTTCATTAAGATGCGTGCCCTGCGCCTCGATGCGATTTGTGTAAGAAAAATCAATGATTCTTGTAACATCACTTGGACCAAATATTTTATTTGGGGCGTTGATGATGAGGGTCCCATTTTTATCGAGCGCATTTTTAATCGACGAAATATGACTGTGCGTATCTGCTGGTGCAATATGTTCAAAAACATGATTTGAATAAACCACATCAAACTTGTTCGCTACGTTGAAGTCGGTGACGTCAGCTTTGATAAAGTTTATTTTACTAAATTTATTTCTGACTTCCGAACTGGGTATCGTTACATCCAAACCACAAAGCTCTTTACCAAAGTTGTTCTGCTCCAAAACAGATATCAGGAACGCGCCCGATCCACATCCAACTTCTAGAATCGATTTTCCAGCAACCTCTCTTTGGAATAGCCGAGCCCTCCTTGATTTTAAATTAGTGGCTACATTTTCAGGTTTCGCACTTCTCTCGTAAATTGCATGAGCTTGTGTGTATACGTCTTCATAGAGTTTGAGTCGGACTTCTTTTGAAGTTTCGTTCAGAATTGCATCGTGAAATTCCTTTTCGATCTCAAAGGCTTCGACTAAATCATCGGCCGGTATTTTTATATAATTTGCAAAACGATCTAGGTATCTATATTTTTCCACTTTTTGCTTTCTCCATTTCCGTTATCATCGAACTCTCTAGTTGATCTGGTCAACCTAAACAGGACACATGGTAATCCCCCCATTACTAATCGAAGTTAAAAGTAGTGGTTAGGCCACTATGCCCAGTCTTTGTTTGGGCGTTATGCCACCAATAGCCATATTTGGCCGTTCGTTATTATAAGTCCACAACCAGTTGGTCGCGCGCTCTTGTACTTCTTCGATGGACTCGAACAAATGATGCGTCAGCCAATCGTATCTCACCGTTCGGTTGTAACGTTCCACATAAGCATTTTGTTGTGGGTTGCCGGGCTGTATGAACTCTAATCGAAGACCTTGCTCGTCGGCCCAATCAGCCAATATCTGGCTGATATACTCAGGGCCATTGTCACAGCGAATGGCCGCTGGCTTACCACGCCACTCTATGATCTGCGCTAGAGTTCGTGCTACTCGCGTTGATGGCAACGACAAGTCAACTTCAATACAAAGCCCTTCGCGGTTGTAGTCATCGATAACGTTGAACAACCGGTAACTACGCCCGTCGGCCAACTGATCATGCATGAAGTCCATTGACCAGGTTTCATTGATCGCTTGAGGTACAGCCAAGACCTCTGGCTTCTCCCTGATCAACCGTTTCTTGGGCTTAATACGCATATTAAGCTCTAATTCACGATAAATTCTATACACGCGCTTATGGTTCCAGCCAAAGCCTTTCACGTTGCGCAGATACAAAAAACATAGGCCGAAGCCCCAGTTGCGCTGCCACGCAGTCAACCGCAAGAGCCAGTCAGCAATCTCCGCGTTCTCGTCGCTGAGTTTTGCTTCATAGCGGTAGCAGGTCTCACTGATCCCGAATGCCCGGCAACTTTGCCGTATACTAAGTTCGTGCTGAACCAACGCTTTCTTCGCCATCTCGCGCCTCTGAGATGGCTTTACCACTTTCCCTCAAGGGCTTCTTTGCGAACCTCCGAAATCAAGCGCTCCTCAGCATACATTTTCTTCAGGCGCCGGTTTTCCTCTTCCAGCTCTTTCATGCGCTTCATCAAGGAGGCGTCCATACCACCGTACTTAGCACGCCATTTGTAAAATGTCGCGCTACTCATACCGTGTTCACGGCAGAGGGCCGGCACGGGCTGGCCGCCTTCTGCTTCCTTCAATATCGCTAATATTTGACTATCCGTAAATTTCGACGTCTTCATGCAGAATCTCCTAGGTAAATCATACGAGAAAATTCTACTTTCGACTTCAATTAATTTCCGGGGGGATTACCGGAGAGGCGCTTTCTAGGAAAATAGTGTAACTTCAAAGCAACAAAGACTGACAACAATAAAGAGCCATTGTTAGGAAGATCACCGGAGGCCATAGAGTTGATTAAGTAAAAAAGGGCTAAAGCCCCCGCGATGGAATGACCATATGTCCTGAGGACAGAGAGAACGACTAATGCTGCGAAAAAAATTCCAATGATCCCATATTCGAAGTACATTTCGGCTAAGAAATTATGCGGGTAGTAATTCACATCCTCTCCAATATAGACCCGCCCAAATGAAGACAGCCCATGCCCTAAAAAACTTATAGGAAGATCCAATATAAAAGTCCATAGCTTTAGTCGGTCATATACAGAGTAGAAGCCTGTATCAAACACATAATTGTTCAAAAATACTGACGCTAACATATAAACCAAAGTTACGGCACCAACAGTTACTAACAGCTTTAATTTCGAGAAACCTTTTTGACTTAACACGAATAATAAGCCCGTAACAAGACATGCAATCAATGGCGCCCTAGAGCCTGAATAAAAAAGAGCGAATAACAACAACAAGCAAAATAATATCCGCTTAAAAGACGCTTCCTTTTGGGATAAATAGATATGAGCAAAGTAAACCAACAAAGCGGCGCCTATATGCCGCGAAATCCATATAGGGTTCTCTAGTCCAGGCAAAACGATACGACCATTGTCGCCAGCACTTCTAAACAGAAATAGAAACACTAGGAAAAGCGCTGCTGAGTAAGTGTAAATCTTAAAGTAAATCTGATTAGCCACTATCAAATCATTAGCCTGGTCATGTCTGCTAGACATGAACAGTATTGATATCATAAAAAGCGGTATAAAAACTAAGTAGAACAAGCTTACTATCTTGGTTTCCGGAGCTACATAATCTCCAGCATTAACGTAGCTGTATGTTGAAACCATCAGAAATACTAACAGCGAGAAAGATAGGTAGTTCAGTCTCGTTAGGTAAGCCCTATCTGAAAAGCAAAGAACACATACAATTAATCCAATTGAAACAATAGTTATTAGCAAGTAGGACGGTATAGGGATGTCCAAGATACCGAAAAAAACAGAAGCCGTTGGCGTTACGCCGGTGAATAAGGCCGCTGCCAGATATGGTAAGGATCGAAAGCTAATTTTCATCAAGATTTACCAAAGTCCTTAAAGACATCAGCGTTCTTTTAATACAGAGTGAAATTCGATAACCAGCGGAAAAAAAACATGGGTTGATTAACCGCTCAACGTGGGACACTTTAAGCGCCTTTTTCTGTGCCCGAGTATCGAGAGATTCCAATAATCTTTTTGAAACCGAATGAATTGAATGATTTTCAAGGCTGTAATCATAACATTTCAGGCCTACCTCGTTTAACTTGTCTCGAGTAAAATCTAAAATCAAATCATCGAATACCATTCTTCTGGTAAATCCCCAAGCAACATCATTGCCTAGAGTGAAATTGGCGGTATCATAGAGCCAGTCATAGCCATGCGAATGCGGTATCTTTGAGTACGAGTAATCTGCAATAGCCACGGGTATTTTAACCTTGGCAAACTCAAGACAAGATGTTCCCATTGCTATGCCAAAGTGCACTTGATTCACTAAAAAATCATCAAGCGCGGGTTGCTCAAGTATACCGACATGATTGAATTGCACGTTTTTTCTATCTGCATATTTAAAGACACTAGCTATTTCGGCCCCATCTCCAATGACATGAAAAATTATATTGTTTTTGTACTTGGAAAGAGAAATTTCTTCAATAACTTTCTCTATGGCAGACAATTTGTCTCGGGAAATGCGCCCGAGCCAGGCTATAGCTATATTACTACCAACTGTGTGAACGCTGCTATCGGAAGTCCGTTGTATCGGTATCGGTATCGGTATCGGCAGGAAATTTGCGACTGTTAATTCACTCCCTATTGCTCTCTCAAAACTAAACTTGTTGGAGCCATCCATAAAAACAATAGATCCAAGTTCCGCCATTTCTGACAAAAGAGACAATATTTTTTTCCGCCTCAATTGAAAGAAATGTCTGAAATATGAATATAGAACATGTTCAATATTCTTCGGATGGAGAGACCAGAGCAAAAAATCACCGCTAAGCGACTTCCTTGATACCATAAACCTTAAATATGCAAGATGAGTAAGCGCGATTATTGTTACTGAGCCAACAGGCAAGGTCACCCCGGGGCTATAGTCTATAAAATTAACTGCTGGAACTGACTCCAATTGCCGCCTTATGAATCCATCGTGATAGTCAACAACACTTACATTCGCAATATCCTCTTCAGCGAGGTAACAAGCCAACCTTGAGAATAGGAGTTGTGCCCCACCTATGTTTCTACTCGGATACATGAAAACTATATGTTTTTTCATCTAACTATTACTCCGAAAATATATAGCTTTGCGATTCTTTAGCGTGGGGGATTGATGATTAAATTCCCGCAAAGGGATAACTTTAAGTTCAACGAATTAAACGAGGCAACAATGAATATGCATCCGACTTAATAGAACTAACCCATAACCGTATTTTCGTTTGGCCTAACCCTACAATCAGCGCCAATGTTTACGAGTAACAAATATCATTACAACAAGATAAACCATATAGTTAACGGCAAATGCATAGGTCACTCCAACTAGACCATAGTTATCCACAAACCAAATTGACAAGAGAATATAACTAAGACTAAATGTCACTTCGGTTACTATAAATGTTTTCACCAACGCCTTGGCAAGCATTATATAAGCGAGAAGAAACGAGGCTAATTTAAAAAAATCACCAACTAATTGCCATAAAAACAACTCCCTCATCACCATAAATTCTTCGGTGAATAACACCAAAATAATGAAGTCTTTCAATAAGAATATTGAGAGCGCTGCAACAAAGACAATTGGAAGAATAATTGCGTACCCTTGCCATAGCTCCTTCCTCAGTTCAAATCGATCTGAAATTTCTGACAGTCTCGGCAGGTAGTAAATACCTAAGGTACTGGTCACTACCATCAAGTACATCGAACTGATATACCATATAGCTTGCCAGTAACCAGCACTTTCCCAACCTAGACTTTCACCAATATGGTTACGCACTATCAAGTGCGAGGCGGGGCCGGTTGCAGCAGTCGTAAGCGCCATAGCCGCGAAGCCCGCTAGCTTCCTCGCCTCCATTTTGTCAAATTTTGCAGTAAAGTTCGGCAATTTAAAAACATCATGCTTACGTAACAGCCAAATAATAATAAAGAATATGATGGATTGATTCGTAACGAGAGCAATCAGAGCACCATCTAAGCCTAAGAAGACAACCAGTAATGATGTAAAAATCAACCCATACACACTTTGAGTAATATTAATCATCGCCCAAAGTTTGACTTCTTTCAGACCATTTAAAACCGATAGCAGCAGGTTATTGAGTACAAATAATATAATTGTGAATCCAAAAATTACAAATACATACCCATACTCTTCAGATTTTAACAACAGCTGAGAGGCGTGGCCTGCAAAAATAATTACCGCTAACCCTACAACTAACGATGCGTAACAACTAATACGAGTGGCGGTACTAAAAAGAATCGGTAAACGCTTACTATCTTTACCGTATTCAGCGGTACATTTTATAATACCTGTGGCAATACCCCCTTGCGCAAAAACCATTGATAATTGACTAAAATTTTGAAATTGGCCTATCAAGGCCAAGCCTGAAGGACCTATATATATTGATATGGCCTTATTTATAATAAAAGCAGAAGATAATTTAATTGCGGTCGCTATAAAACTTAGAATTGAAGTTTTGATCAAAGCCATGTGGCACTGTTGATCATATCAACGACATTATCGACCTCATCATTTGTCATAACGGGACTAATCGGCAAACTTAGAACCTCGCGGTGAATCGCTTCAGTAATTGGAAAACTCTGGAAAGGCCATTCTCGGTATGCCTCTTGAAGATGCGGAGGGATTGGGTAGTGAATTAGAGTTTGGACACCCTCTTTTACTAAAAACTCCTGGAGCTTTTTACGCTGGGAGGTTCGAACAACAAAAAGATGAAACACATGATCCTCTAAAGCGTCAATCGAAATGTCTCTGCTAAATGGCAATTTGACTTTGGTGTTTTGAATACCATTTGTATAGGCGACTGCAATTTCTCGACGTCGACGAGTTTCTTTATCAAGACAATTAAGCTTTACTCTTAACAAGGCAGCTTGCATCTCATCTAAGCGACTGTTTACACCAAGATATTTATTTTCATATTTTTTTTTGCTCCCATAATTGCCAAGAGCCTTTATTAGGTCAGCTAATTCTTTATTATTCGTTGTAACTGCACCAGCATCCCCTAGCGCACCTAAGTTTTTACCGGGGTAAAAGCTAAAACCTGACGCATCGCCCCAACTCCCAGCTTTTCGCGTACCTATTACGGCACCATGGGCTTGGGCAGAGTCCTCCAAAACAAGCAAGTCATGTTGCTTCGCTATTTCAAGTATTTTGGGCATATCAGCCAATCTCCCATACAAATGCACTGGCAATATTACTTTGGTGCGGCCAGTAATAGCTCTTTTTATGTTGTGGGGGCATATATTATAAGTAACATCATCAGGTTCAACGAGCACTGGAACCAGTTTGTTTTCGGTAATCGCAAGAATACTGGCAATATAGGTATTAGAAGGCACTATAACCTCGTCACCTTCTTTTATTTTTCCTAGCTCTTTCCAAGCTCTGAGAGTTAGTGTTAATGCATCGAGACCATTAGCTACTCCAATACAATATTCTGTACCACAATAACTGGCAAATTCATTTTCAAAGCGCCGAACCTCTTCGCCTTGTAAATACCATCCAGAATCGATCACTCTTGTTGCAGCGTCAATTAGCTCTGTACGATACTGTTTATTTATTTTTTTTAAGTCAAGGAATGGAATCATTTTTTCAAATACCTTAGTATTTTCGCAGGGTTACCAACGACTACAGCGTTATCGGGGACATCATTAACAACCACGGAGCCAGCCCCAACCATCGCGCCTTTGCCAATATGAATACCAGCCAACAGCGTAGCATTTGCTCCTATACTGGCACCTTCACCCACTGTTGTTTTAATCAATGTATCCAGGTGCATTTTTGACCTTGGGAAAATATCATTTGTGAAAGTTACGCTGGGACCAATGAAAACATCATCTTCAAGAGTTACGCCATTCCATATAAATACTCCTGACTTGATAGTTACACGGTCGCCTATAACAACGTCGCCTTCAATTAGTGAATGTGCACATATATTACAGTCGATTCCAATTTTAGCTCCTTCAAGAATTACCACGAACTGCCACACCTTTGTACCCAACCCAATGGTACATTTGGCCACATCAGATTTAGGATGAATGAAACTCATTTTTAACGGCACTCCCTGAGTTAATCATAATCTCCAATATAATCACGTTCCTCGCATACCTGATCATCGATGTCACAAGCCGGATACTTATTTCTAACCCTTTTATCTCCATTGTTATCCAGCCTTTTTATAGTATTAACCTCAAAAATTCTTTGTGTTCAACAATGTAATCAGATTTGTCGTAATGCTCGCTTGCCAATACCAACAACACGCAGTCGTCCGTAAAATCGTGCATCACACCCCAAACCAAGGTGTCTTGAAATAAACCTTTGTTAGGCTCATCCAAATCAAATGTCTGCTTGGCCTTTCCAACATCTAAAGTGACCTTGCAGGATCCACTTACTGCAATTAAATATTGCTTTGTTTGATAGTGTGCATGGTTTCCCCTCGGAATGTCATTTTCTGTGCCGTATATGTAAAACACTCGTCTAATTTCAAAAGGCACATCGATTTCAGATTCGATCGCTACAAGTTGTCCACGATGATCCCCTAATACATTGTGTTTATTGATCATTAGACCAAACACCTTTCATATCGAGAATGATTGAATTTTCTTTGAAGACTATTTTTTCGCTTGTTTTGAATTCTTTATGGTCCACAAGAAGCAAATGAATATCTGCATCTTGCAGTGCTAACTTAAAGTCTACTAGTGAACCCATGTTCTTAGAATCTTCTATCCTTTCAATATTTGGCTCAATCAGTAAAACCTTTCCTTTATGCATTTCTACTATTTTTTTTGATATCTCTAATGCAGGACTCTCTCTGAGATCATCAATATCTGGTTTAAAAGCCAAACCATAACAAGCAACCACAACATCCTTAATCGTTTTGCTTGGATTATTCTGTAAAAACTCAGAAATCGCAATTTTCACCTGATCAATAACCCATTTAGGCTTGCTATCATTTACTTCTCTCGCGACCTTGATTAGCCGAGCCTGCTCGGGTGTTTTACTAACTATGAACCAAGGGTCTACCGCAATACAATGCCCGCCAACACCCGGGCCTGGCTGAAGAATATTCACCCTTGGATGTCGATTAGCTAATCGAATAAGCTCCCAAACATCTATATTTAATTCATTACAAATAGTCGACAGCTCATTAGCGAACGCAATATTCACATCTCTAAAACTATTCTCTGTAAGTTTTGCCATTTCCGCCGTACGAGCATTAGTAACAACGCAATCGCCCTCTACAAAGATCTTATACAAAGCGACAGCATAAGATGAGCATTTAGGGGTCAAACCCCCAATCACTCGATCATTTTCAATAAGCTCACGCATAACATTACCCGGCAATACGCGCTCGGGGCAATGTGCAACCCGAATATCCGATTCTTCACCATGTGTTGCTGGGAATGACAAATCTGGGCGAGCTGCTGCCAGCCAAGCAGCCATTTCCTCCGATGTTCCCACTGGCGATGTTGATTCTAATATTACTAAATCGCCTTTTTTTAGCACAGCGGCAATGGATTCCGCGGCTGACTTTATGAACTTGAGATCGGGTTCATGATCTTCACCCTTAAAAGGCGTTGGAACAGCAATCAAGAAAGCATCCGCAGGTTCAGGTCGATTTTTAGCGCTTAAGTAACCTTCTTGCACAGCAGTATGAACCACCATATCCAAGTCAGGCTCAATCACATGTATCTTACCTTGATTGATCGCTTCAACGATTCCTGGGTTAACATCCACACCTATCACATTTATTTTTCTAGAAGCAAGCATCGCAGCCGTTGGCAGACCTATGTAGCCTAAACCAATAACCGATATAGTTTTAAATTCCATTATTTTTCCTGAGTTTACTGTTGTATCAACACGTCTAATATTCGTGAGCATGCCTTACCATCGCCATATGGGTTGTGCGCATGACTCATTTTCTTGCATTCATTTTCATCATTCAGTAATCGACCTACTTCTGCACAAATCAATTCAATATTAGTTCCAACTAACCTCACGGTTCCCGCGTCTACGGCTTCTGGTCGTTCGGTCGTCTCTCGCATGACCAACACTGGCTTCCCTAACGAAGGGGCCTCTTCTTGAATACCGCCCGAATCCGTCAAAATCATTGAAGATCGTGTCATCAAGTAAACAAATGGAAGGTAATCTTGGGGCGGGATCAAATATATATTTTCAACATTACTTAACAATCTATTTACCGGCTCTTGCACGTTTGGATTCAAATGCACCGGGTACAGTATTTGTACCTGAGGGTTTTCTATTGCGATACGGCGAAGTGACTCACAAATGCGCTCGAAGCCACCCCCAAAACTTTCACGTCTATGCCCTGTCACTAAAATCAAAGGCCTAACTGCATCCAGCATGAGGTAGCTATTCACTAGCTTTTGACTCAACTCTTCGTCACCCTTAATTTTATCTCTTACCCATAACAAGGCATCGATGACGGTATTGCCTGTCACGAAGATATTCTTATCAGGAACATTTTCTGCAAGTAAATTGTCTTTTGAGGTTGTAGTAGGTGCGAAATGGTAAGTAGTTATAACACCTGTTAGTTTGCGATTTGCCTCTTCGGGCCAAGGTGAATAGATGTTGCCTGTTCTTAATCCGGCCTCTACATGCCCAACACGTATTTTCTGATAATATGCAGCTAGCGCTGCCCCAAAAGTCGTCGCAGTATCACCATGCACTAAAACAACATCTGGTTTAAATTCTTCTAATACTGGTTTCATTCCATTCAATATTGACGTTGTTACATCATTAAGGCTCTGACCAGGCTTCATAATATTGAGATCATATTCAGGCGCTATATCAAATAACGCAAGCACCTGATCTAGCATTTCTCTATGCTGTGCAGTGACACATACGCGCCCATCAAATCTTGGATCAGTACTTATAGCATGAACAAGAGGCGCCATTTTGATGGCTTCTGGTCTCGTACCAAAAACTATTAGCACTTTTTTCATAAAAAGATACGCCGCTATTGTTTTAATATGAATTCGAATTGGATTTTTATGGTGGCACTCTAAGCTTTATAAAAACAATTCGAAACGGAAGATACGGCCCTATCGAAAATTAAACCAGCTCTAGATTTGACTAAACCTGATAATAGCCTTTATCACGCCCAAGCATCGCAGCCTAGGCCAATTGTGTCACTTTTGAGGCAAAGTACAGCGGCAGGACCAAGGCCTTTGGATCATCAACAAATCCCATAGAACCCACTAACTTAATGGTTTTCTGTGGCGAATAGCGGTCGACATAAACACTCAGCGATTTTGCTCGGGTACGCTTGCCACTTTTCACCTCAACCGGTATCCATGCATCCGTTGAGGATTTAAACAGGAACTCTATTTCGCTGCGGGCGTATTCCCATGAATAGGTCGGCCCACCCTGTTGTGCCACCCACTCGTTTTGAACAAAATTTTCAGCAATATAGCCCTTGTAACTAAA
>Ga0209533_1002379_pt1 | contig 17063 bp, 8 predicted proteins | sample COG_04_FD_184748 | JGI IMG/M metagenome (GOLD analysis project Ga0209533, IMG submission 184748) | Pelagic Microbial community sample from North Sea - COGITO 998_met_04 (SPAdes) (version 2) | ecosystem: Environmental > Aquatic > Marine > Neritic zone/Coastal water | place: Helgoland, sampling...
AATACCATTAGGCATACAGGGGGTTAGTGGGGTAATGATGTGTCTATATGTCCAAAAATAAAAAAAAAACCTAAACACCCAAATCGAAAAAGATAGAACGCCGATGTGCGTACACACTTCGGCGTTCTATCTTTTTGGAAATGAAGGAAAATATAAGGGGTGTCTTTTTTTATATAGGAAAAGTGCACCTAGTCTAACGGTTGTACTAAGGGTGCTGAACTGCCGAAGCGTGTACACGGGGCCCTAACCCTAACTCTAATTTTAAAAGTCGTCGTAAATTATAGAGTATATATTATGCCTTTTAGGACACAAATGGTTATTGCCAATTCCATACGATATGGTCTTTTTTCATTGTTAGGTGCTGGACTTATAGCTTTATTGGCTATTGGTATAGACGAAGCGATTGAATCACTCGATTCTATGTTGATTCCATGCCAACATGGTACAACATGGACCAATGGTAAATGTTCATGTATTGGCACACCATTTGTGGGCAAATACTGTGGTATCTGTAACTGTTCAACTGGCTACTGTACCACCAACCCTACCACTCCAAGGATAACCTCTGATTATGGTTGTAAGTGTCCCCAAGGCAGTAAATTTTTTGGATTTTTATGTGACCAATGCCATGCAGTTAATAAAACAGTGACGAACGAAAACAAAACGATTGAATGCAAGGGTATATGTGACGATGGATTTTTCGGTACAAAATGCGACAGAAAGTGTTTTGCCAACCTGTCCCATGCCGATACACTGGACATTGGTACAACTGGCGATGAAATGACATGCAAGGAACTCAGGGCAAATGGAGGCACCTGCAATGCCTGCTCAGGGCATGGTACATGCAAAGATGGGTATTGTGAATGCTATGATAACTGGTACGACACTGGATTGAAACGGTGTTCATCCACGTGTCCAGTTGCTTCGAACGGAAAGATATGCTCTGGTAAAGGCATCTGTAAACTATACGGCAATATACCAAGCTGCCTGTGCGAGTCAGGTTGGAGAGGGACAGACTGTAGCATTGCTTGTCCAGGTGTCGAAGTCACTGGAAACGTATGCAATGGTCATGGTAGCTGTTCATTGGACTACGACACTGACCCAATAGAAGCAAGTTGCGATTGCAATGGAAAATTTCGCGGGGAGGCATGTGACACGGAATGCCCAGGTGAAGGAGAGGCCTGTTCAGGACATGGTACATGCACCGTAGACGATGGTACTGCAACCTGTATTTGTGAAACTGGCATGCTGGCCTGGAATGGTCCAGGTTGTAACTGTACTGACTTGTTGTCGTGCAATGGCCGTGGATCGTGTGTCAATGGAAATTGCGAATGCGAAGGCAATTTCGATGGTACTAACTGTTTAAAATGCAAACCGAATTTCTGGGGTTCTCGATGCCAGTGGTATTGTGACCCAGAGGCAGACCATGACGACGATTCCGATAAAGTAGGCTGTCACGGGCATGGGACTTGTACCGTATTTAATATGGACACTGTATCAGAGTCTATTGGATGTACATGCAATCGAGACGAAGTAAAAAGGAAGATATTAGGGAAGTTTACTTCGTTCTACTCGTCCTACAGTCCCGACTTGAATTGCAAAGATTGCTATGGTGGGTACTTCCCCAAGGTAGATGTTTTCAATGCATTTGATACTACACCATTGAAGTTGTACGTTCCATGCCAGGTTCAATGCGTGGAATCGACATGTAATGAAGCTGGTGTATGCAACGATCTATACGGAAAGCCTGGAGAACCGCTGTGTTCATGTGACATCAGCAACGGGAAACATATAAGCGAAGTATCGTATTGTACGAAATGCGACAACAATTGGTTTCCATCTAGGATTCGAGAAGCACGTGGTTGTACCAAATTCTGCATCGATGATTTGACCAGCATTGGTGGATCGTTACCAGACGACTGTGACTCGAATGAATGTGTCCATTGCAATGGAGCTGGGACATGCAACCCAGAGGGAGCATGTGAATGCGAGGAAGGCTATACGGGTGAGATGTGTCAAATTCAATGTACGTCCCCCGATGGTGTCATTTGCGGTGGTCATGGAAAATGCGAAAGCAGCGAACTGCAATTGTTATTGCAACACGAAATGGCCTTCGTTGAGGATTCTGGACCATCGTACACGTGTACGTGCGACCCACAGGACACGTATACAAAGGAGGCCCGTGCCCAATACATTTCGGAGGGTGGAGAAGGTACATTGGACCCTCCACCTGATCCTACTTATTTCGGCGAAACGTGTGACTTTCATTGTGAGCGGCCTCCTTGGAGCGGGTCGGACGAGTGCAATGGACTGGGGAATTGCACAATCTTTGAAATAGCCGATCCCAACGATAACGTATTTGACTGCCAGTCCGACGATGACTGTAAACGTACAGATGTTACTAGAATAATATCAGGGGATAGTGATTGGACCGATAGAAAGGGTCCGTTTTGTCAAAAGAGTGAATATCCAGACGGTTGTGGAAACGATATGTTTCATATCGACAATTGTATTGATATAATGACTTTACAACGGCCACCGCAAGTCAGGGCAAAGAAATGCGTCGAAAATACACTCTGCCGTCAAACTATCGACGATTACGATTGGCACGAATGGTGCTCCGCGTACTCGGAGGTGTCTTCACCAGCGTTGTTTGAAACGTGCGGTGCAATTAGTCAATTTTGTCCAGCGCAAACAATTGATTCAAAATGCAGTGAATATGTGACATTGGTAGGAGATTCATCCATAAGCAGTCACATGGATTACTGCTACGAAAACGATAAAAAAAGGTACCCATTCAAACAAACGAACGAGTACAGGCTGTCTGACAACAGCGCCAGGCTAAGGGACTTCACTGACAGCCAAATGGCGCGGTATCACAGTCAACACCCAGAGGTAAACATTGACATTGCACCATACTGTGCCGAACACATGAAGAAGTTTGATACGGTAGTGTCTGCTATTCACCAGAACAAACGTTTTTTCTGTGGAAGTATTCTTATAAGCGATAGCGCGGAGTGTTTTTCAACGGCGGAGGAGGCCAATTGGAAACCGTTTAGTGTAAATTGTCCAAATGAAGAAAAGCAGTTCTATGCGACTTATCTCGAAGCGGAGGCCAATAGGGCTACAAACTGCATAGTGAAGGAAGACGAACCACGTAAAATAATGTCAAATGCTGGTTCTATTCCGTATGGCAGTGAATGTTACGCGGACAGCGACTGTATGGATGGTAAGTGCAATGGGAATACCTGCTGCACTGATTTCGATTTCACCAACTGCTTGTCTTGCAACAATATCGGTGAATGTGCTGCATGTAAAACAAACACTACATGGGACGGTCTAAGGTGCGCTGGTGCACCAGTAGAACCCGTGTACGATAACGTAGCAGTCGATTCAGAGGTTCAGAAAGAAGGGTTGGATATGATAGACAATACCTGTTCAAACATTGTTTCAAAATTCCCAACATGCAACGAACCACAGAACCCATGTGAAATAGACGCGTGCAAAGCAGGTGATACGTGTACCGTTAGTGGAAACGATGCCATATGTGAAACGGACGGTGTATTGGACTGCTCATGTGGATACGGACTAGAATGCGTACCATTGACATTTACCACGTACAAATGCGTTGGAAACTTCGAATCGTCCACCTGCCCATCTCAGACGTTCAACTGGGCTGGTTATTGCAAAGACAATAATCCTGTACTAAAACACTACAAGTTTGGAAGCGACTTTCTTACGAAATACTCACCACCAGTGGGGTTTGTGACATCACTGGTAGACCCCACCACCTGCTTCGTATGCAACGAGATATCATACGTAAGCTATTGGGTTCAACCAACCACTATATTTTCAACATCGAAATACGTTGAATTGACAAGCAAGAATGAAACAGTAGCAAGGGTATATTTGCACCAGGGGCAGATTCAACTGAACCGCATCCAAACATTGGAGTCTTGTCCATTGGACAGTCCGACGTGTCAGGACGATTGGGGCTACGAACCAGGTACATGGTACAACCTGGAACTGTTCTTTGACTACGCGAACAAGCAAGTCACTCTAACCAATCTAATGACTGGAAATACAATCACTGATGCATTTTTGTGTACAGAGTGCCCGTTTATGGTCGATGAATTGACCATAAACGGTGAGACAACCACGTACTACGATGAAATTTTAGTGGAGAAAAAGATGCCGTTGCCACCGATATACAGTGCGTGCAATAGCTATCCCTATTGCGACATGGACGTAAACTACCGCTCCATCTGCTCCGACATCATTCGAAACGTCGATTACCCCCTGTTACTTGAACCCAAGCACGATATCGTGGACACGTGTTCTAACTTTTTCGAATATCAATCTTTTGATATGTATCCATTGACAATTATTCAACGGGATGCTATAGTAGACTTGGACTGGGACAACTACTGTCTGTTCTTTGACTCTATTGTAGGTGATTACGATTGTGGGTCCAATGCCAGTTATACGTATTTCGAAGCCTACGATTCCTGCCGTGACCTAGTGACACCATTGGATGGTTCTACGCAATGTATGCAGGATGCTCTATCGTACGATTGGACCATGTATTGTTCCGATCTGGAATTGGCAGCTGTTCCAACTCTGCTTAAAATGAATTGTCCAGAGTCTTGTTACAAGCACTTAAAAGACTACGACCAATGCGAAGATAGGCTTGCGATGTATTCAAGCAATACTGATGTGATAGGGTCTTCATGCCCATCCGACTGGTACCCATTCTGTAGGGATGTATCCTTAGACAAACACAAAGGGGTGTGCTCTGGAATAGAGTGCAAGTGTGATCATGCTAAGTACGAAGGCGTATCTGGTTCCTCGTGCGAGCTCCATTGTGACATAGCATCGGACGGTACGGCATGTGGAGAAGGCACTGGTGTGGGCAAGTGTGTGTACACGGACGAACAGAAAGAACAGCTGGATAATGGATCGTACGACGCAGATGGGAATTGGATAGCGTTCGACAATGTATTCGAATTAAACGGCCAATGCGATTGCTTTTTGTCAGAGGGAAAGAAGAACTGTGATCAGGAATGCATGAATTGTAACAATGATGCCTATAACGAAATTGTTGTATCACCAGCGGATCCATCGCAATGGGGAAACCAGATGAACCTACATTTGAGTAACGACAACACGGTTGTGCTCCAGGCGGGAACATCCGTCACTCTGGACATGCGAGAAGACGATATCGTAACGGGCGTCATCGCCAACGATCTATTAAAATTCAATGTATCGGTGTCTCAGGATAGTGTATACTTTGAACCGTTGACATGCGACGGGTGCGAGTCACTTGGCGGGGAGGGCGAATTCAAAGTACACGGCTTTGGTAGATATGTACGGTTTGGTGTAATGGCAACAAGCAATGTACGAGGGATCGGTGTGAAAATTACTAGATCTGGGCAGGTTGGCATTTGCAATGGTGGAACTGGTGTATGCGACTGTCTCCCACCATTTACAGCCATCGTAGAAGAAAAGTATACAAACTGGAGAGGCGTCCATAGGAAACGTCTGAATCGTGTGTTTTCGTTACCACCAACATACAATGCAGACGAAGAGTATCGCATACGAGCAATGCAAGGAAAAGAGTCGTTTACAAAGAACATATTGAGGCGCGCGGACGATTCTCGTAATTGGGAGACCGTGTACCGTGAATTCAGAAACAACCCAAGTGATTTTAAATGTGCTCCAGGCAGAAACTGTAGTCACCACGATTTTATCCTACTGGGTAATTTAGACAAGAGTTCATTCCGATTCAACTTTGACTGCAACACGGAATGCCAGGCGACCGATCCAGTCACGAAAATTCCATGCTCTGGCCATGGGTCGTGCCGCGTCACGGGAGACTGCATGTGCGACCCCGCGGCGTACGTCAGAGGAGTCAACGAAGTGACTGGGTTCTCCATGATATTCAATTTAGGGGATGGAGACACCATCGAACAGAACAAGTACGAAGTTTCCAAATACGACAAAACGGGATGGAGAGGACCTGGGTGCGAGAAAATGTGCCCTGGATACGATCCCGTTACCAATTCTATGTTGAACGTATGCAGCGGTAGGGGGGTATGTAACGACGAAGCTAAATGCGAATGCGATATTGGGTTTATCGGAGAGGTATGCCAATTCACTTGTCCTGGGTTCGAATTGAACGAGGAAAACGTATGCAGTGGACACGGAACCTGTACAGTCAATTTAATAGAGATCGTATCGGACGACAACACTACTATTGATGTTGCACCAATTGACTGTGGTGGGACATGGAGCGCCTGGAGTGCATGCGATGGAGACCGTCAAACCAGGACATTCAACGTAACCGAAGTGCCTTTGTACGGTGGCGTATTGTGTCCTTTGAGTCCAGAATACCGATCCTGTCACCTAGAAAACATAGACTGTGATGGGACCTGGAGCGATTGGGGTGCGTGCGACAGTGGTTTTGAACAGAGGAATTTCACTGCCACGCAACAACCTGTACGTTTTGGCCTATCCTGTCCATTGACTCCACAGAAACGAATATGTTCCATTGAAAAGATAGACTGTGAGGGTACATGGGGTAGTTGGAGTGCGTGCGACGGAACACAGGAGCGCACGTTCACTGTAACAACGCATCCAGAGAACAACGGACTCGCTTGTCCAGATACTCAGCAGATTGAATGTTCGGCCGAACAAGTAAATTGTGAATATGTCAACCATGGTTGGAGCGATTGTATAAACGGTACTCAATACAACACGTACACTATATCGATGGAGGCCGCTTCAAATGGCGTTCCATGTCCTGAAAACAAGACCAGGGCATGCAATAAGTGCCCAAACACTGGATACTGCTGTATTGGGTCGTACCCATTATGTGCGGCTTGCAATTACAATGGGTACTGTACAAAGTGTATTGGAAATGCCACGACACAAATCAATGGCAAGTGCGAATGCGACCATGGGTATATTTATCAGAATGGTGTGTGCACTGAAACATGGAACGTTGTAAAGGATCCAATTTATAAAACATTCGGAGGATGGAGCGATTGGTCTACCTGTTTGATTCCAGGTGTTCAGAGTAGGGTTAGAAGCAAGGACGTATCGTTGGCTATATCTATCGACGGTCCAAATGATTTTCGAATTGATGGGGTACTGGACCCTCACTTGCGGATTGAAAAACAAATGGTAGACGAGAACCATTACAATGTCCCGTATATCGATGTGTACACTGCAAAGGTATCGTTTACCAGAATCAATGCGGACTATCCTGCCCGCCTGGTGAGCGAAGCCGAATGCCCTTCGTGTCATACGGGTCAGTGGACTACCGAACCGATATCAAGTCTCCCTGACATTGTATTTGGTGGAGGGACTGTTGAATGGACACCCACCTCACACGGTATCTACTATTTGATATCACCACAACACCCTTCCATGGTGGCAAAGTTTACAGTAGAGGAATCTGTATTCGAAGCCTACGAAACACAGAACTGTACGCTGGTAGACGAGTTCAATTACTGTAGCGTGTCCAGGGAATGTGTGTCCGCATATTGTGTACCTGAGGCAATTGGTGATTTGAAACGATGTTCATCGGATCCATTGTGCAAGTCAATCGACGAGAACGGATGTACGTCCTGCCAGGAAAGTGCGTCGGGAACACCATGCGTTTGTCCAGGTGGCAATTCAAGCATTGAAGACGATCGATTGGAGTGCCACTCTAGTAGGAGACGCCTTTTGGCAATCGACGAGTGTAGCTACCCGTATTGTGATGCGTGCAACAGTGACGGCAAATGTTCACGGTGTGAAAAGGATGCTCAATGGATTGATGGCGCATGCAGACCAGTAGACTGTTCAAAACATTATGGGAAACCTCACCTGAAATATGTAGAAGGGAGGGGCTGTCTTCATTCACTTGGGAGCACTTCGTGTACATCGGACGACCAATGTGGAGTCGGAACGAACGGCAAATGTTTGGGAGGTGTCTGCTGCAACGAACTTTACAACGATACGTCAAATTGTATGACTTGCAACGATGGACTATCGGTTGTCGATTACCAACCAGTGATTGGACTTGGTGGGTTGGTAGTGAATACGAGCATACCAATGCCATTCAGTGAAGCGGTGGCGGCGTGTGATGCGTCTCAGATCTGTACGGGGATATTCCATGCGAACGACGATAGTAAATGGTACTTGGGTGACGATTTGATTGAACTGGCTGGGTATACTACGTATAGGAAGGTTCAGGTATCCGACCAATACTGTTCTCAGTGTCTCGAGGGTTCGGAATACATTCGAGGACGAGACAGATGTATTGGTATGCCCTGTCCCGTTGGTCAGCAGTGGACGGATGGCAAAGGCTGTACAAGCAAATCAGGAGAGGCGGACAACAAGATGCAAGCCCCTGTGCGGGCAGCTTTGAATGACGCTCTATGTTCACCAGGACTCTACAAAGATATTGTATCAAACGAATGCAGACCAGTGCGAGACCACCCGATGGTCAATGTCACGCTGTACATTGACAACGACACTCCCGACCAGATTGAAATGACCATGGCGTGTGAAGTTTGGGGTGTAAATGTGGTGAAGTGTGCACAGTGCAATTGTTTCTTCGATTATATCTATGGCAAATGGAGTTCGTTTGAGTGTGAGACTTGTTTAAAGGGATACGGTCAAAAGCAGTGCCGAACCCAGTGCCCAAACTACGACCTTGAGAACGACATTTCTATGTGTGGTGAGTTTGGTGTATGTTCCATGGGATCGTTTGTGAATGCGAACCAGGAACGTGTGTTTCAAGACGCGTCTTGTACCTGTGGAAATCCACCTGGCCGACTCAATGACGTTGGTACGGAAATGAAGGTACTGAGCTCATTTTATACTGAATTGACTACGATCACCGAAGAGAAGTCTAGTGTGATGTGCCACAACGAGGCAACTATGGAGAAAGAGTTGGTGGACACGTGCTACCATTTCGACGATACCATAGCAGATTGTTCAAAGTGTGGAGATGGGTTTAGTGGTGAAAATTGCAAGTACAGGTGCGAGAAATGTTTGATGGGAGGTCGTTGTGACAATCGGCCATCGGAGAAGAAGAATTCCGCGTGTGAATGCCCTGATCTGTTTGGTATACCAGCTGGTTTGTGGTCCTACAACTGCTGCCCCGTTGGATGGAGGGTGACCGATATGACGTCCTTCAATGCATTCAAACAGGAAAGCGAAGACCAGAATGAATTTACAATTGACTCGATTGCATTGAACACAAAGTACAATCCTTTGAGATACCAGGATGGATTTTATGTAGATAGTACCGACACATTGCAAGATTGGACCATAACAACTGCTGAAGAGTGTGAAAACTACCAGACACAATCGACATCGCCATTGTTTATAAATGCACTGGAGGACTGGGGTTGGCAAGCAAACATTGGTTGTACAAAACTTCAGGTTCCAGATGTAAGTCTCCCGATTTCAATAGTATGGCACGGTGGTACAGTTTCCGATCAGAATTCGCAAGCAAACTGCAATGGATTTAAAACTTCAATCGATTCTAGAATTAATGACAGGGGGTATACATGTGTGAAAAAAAGGATTGGATTACCATTCGAAGATGCAAAGAAAAATGCAGATTTCTGGTGCAAACCATGTCCTGGTGTGGATTCCAGTGTCGATGGGAGTTGGTTGAGTACACAGGCTCAGTATGAAGTGTGTGGAGGTGTCACCAGGGGATCTTGTTATCGTAAAAATGACACACATAACGGATGCCAATGTATTGAAGGCAACGGTGGCAATTCAACCGATTTGGCTAACGATTGGGTAGGCATGGCATGTAGGTGCAATGCTGCATATCCATCACCATACAAATCGCTACTATTGGATTATGGATGCAACGGTCTCGGTCAATGTTTAGGAGATGTTGTTAATATCAATGGAGTCGATATAGCGTGTTATCCGAATGCGGGTCATTACACGAAATTAGAACCCGTATACGATGAACAAAATAGCCCAACTGGTAGTTTTCAAAGTGTCATTACGGCAGCAGCCGTAGGAACTCATGTACCATATGATGGTAACTTGTATGTGACCGATATGTCTGCACCAGGAGATGGTATAAACTCTGATTGTATATTTGGGTACAATTTAATTGGCATCTACTGTCATAGATGCAATTACGGGTATCATCAACTCTTTCAGGGACAATCGTCATGTGATGCATGCCCTATTGGTGAAGTAACGAAAGCATACGGAAAAGCGTATCTTTGTCATTTTTGTGGCGTCGGTAGATACGCCACGCGTACCATCAGCTCCAGTGTTCGTTTAGATACGGTAACAGATGAAGCAGCTGTAATTTGCTTGAGATGTCCAGGTGGGAGATACCAAGACGAAACAAGTACAAATGTATGCAAAAAATGTCCTAACGGTAAATACAATCCCACTATTGGGGACGATGAAGGAGATACTGGTGGATGGTTTATAGATAGTGGTTATCTCGATTCGGACGGAGTAGAGAAAGATCGCGTATGGGTAACAAAACAGACCACTATACAGAGCGTTGCAGAGACGGGCTCCTGTACAGACTGTCCAGACGGAACATACCTTACATCGGAATGGACTTCAAATGGGGTAGATACGAATACATTACAAGACCAAGTTACAGACTGTACATCCTGTCCAGCTGGTAAACAGGGTACTGGACTTGGGAAAACGACAGAAGCAAACGGGTGCGAAGCCTGTCCAATAGGTATGTTTTCTACTGCACGATCAGCATCGTGTTCTGCATGTGAATTAGGATCATCCAGTAATGATGGTGTTACATGCAGTGTCTGTCCAGCTGGGAAGGGTACCGTATCCGAAGGCTCTGTCTGTACCGACTGCCCCGCTGGTACATTTGGAAACGAATTGGGCTTTTGTACTTCGTGTCCGTACGGTAAATATCAAAGTCAAACAGGTCAGACGGTGTGCACAGACTGTGTGAACGAAGGGACGAACGTAGAAGGTGCTACGTCTGAAGAACAATGTGGAGCCTGTAGTGGAGCATCCTATGGATCCTGGGGCGATTGTTCCGTATGGTGCGACAGTGGCACGAAAACTAGAAGTGTATCCTATACAGATGGGAATGGGTATAGGGGGTTGCCAGGATGCCCAGATACAACTGAGGACGAAAGCTGCTCGATGGTAGCGTGTGAAATATATTCATGTGGTGATGGTGGATGTAGTACCTCTAACCATGGGTGTCCATTAGGATATCAATACGATGACCATTATGGTTGGCCTGGTGGGAGTCACGCTACATGCAGCAGTAGTGCACACAACGGTGGATGTGGCATGGATTGTTGCTACCTGTGTGAATATGGATATTAATATATAAGCAGTATATAAACGTAACATTAATATATAAATGAAATTCATCGTATTATTATCCGTTCTATCTATTGTACATGCATACAAAGACGTTGTACCCGTGCCTATGTTGAAGGAAGGCATCCATTACGAAACGTCAAAGGGTGAGATGTCACGTCCAAAGGGAACGGTGTTGCTGTCTTACGAGATGTACAGGGGTCCATTGAATTCATCCGAATTTAAAAAGATAAATGGGAATAATCCGTCGGGCAACGAAATAGAAATGTCGTACCTATGTGAGTACGAAGACGAACGCTCTTTCTGTAGGTACTTTCATTTTAAAGGCATTGGTCACATTTGCAAATGCTGTGCCCCAATGTTTGCACCGTGGGATGCAGTGCCGAAACCATTGCACGATCAGTCCGCTACCAAATTCTACTACGCTTCAATGGAACCAAACACCATCTATAAATCTGCCCAAAGTGCGCAATGGATGGGTGGAGATCGACGAGTCGTCGAATACGAAGACAAGCTCTTGTTCGTCACTGGTGACAGCTGTACAGTGGATGGGAAAGATGGTGTGTCCATAGTTTTACCAGAACGAGAATTTGACAGTGACATTGCCACTCGATACCAAGCACTACTCAAGACTATACTAAAAACAATAGACTTATAAGAATTACTTTAATTCTCTATATATATAAATGAATACTTAACTAAATGAACAGAGACCTTAACTCTACCGTACAAATTATTGCATCACAAGCACAACCAGCCTTTTCACGGATGGTTGCGGGAACTGGATGGTTTCCCAATGCAGACGTCCCAGAAGGGACCATTGTTACCAACGCACACGTAGTCAATGGAGCCACCAACGTTTACATTCGTCTACCGTGTGCCCATAGTACAGACATATCCGTTCAAGTGAAGGGTATTTCCACCGACCTCGACATTGCAGTGTTGCAACTGCCTCCCTTATCATTGGAACGTGTAAAGGCAAAATTAGGAGAAATGTACGATGATACCCGCATCCCAACCCTAGAGATCGGGGATTCGGACAAATTCCAAACTCAAAAAGATAGAACGGTTGTTGATAGGGGCTATCCATTGGGAACGGAATACCAACAGTTCACTAGGGGGACTTTTTCTGGACTTAAACACGCCAAAGAACAGGTTTACATGGTCTCCGACGCTGCAATCAATCCAGGAAATTCAGGGGGACCTCAATTGAACATTCAGGGCCAGGTGGTTGGAATGAACACCATGAAAGTCAGGGGAGCGACGGAAATCAACATGCAAATTCCCATCAACCGCATTATGAGAGTATTGCCAGAGCTACTCGACAATACCGAAAATGAAAAACAAGTACAAAAATGGTTGAAGTTTGCTCAAATGGCATTCAAACGGTCCAACGCCGAACCCACACAAAAACAATTGGAACACGTTGCAAGTATGATTCATGGATCAGACCCAGACCTCATTAAGTTGAAATCAACGTGGGAAACACACAATTTGGGAGGTTACAAGAAGACATCCGCGGGTATTCAACCAGTCACCTTTAGCGATTGGTACTCCAAACACATATACGACAAACAAGGATCGCACGCCCTGCTGACCTCCGTTATGGAACACATCGAAGCGGGTAACGTAGAAGAAGTTCATAAAATGAGAGCAAATGGCTTCAAATCCTTTTCATGTGACATGTGCGCTGCTGGACACTGTGCCATAAGTCCGAAAACTGCCATGGGGAACATACCACCCAGGGTACTACACTATCCTAGACTCGCATTCAGGACATCCAATTCAACTGGAATACCAACACTTACACACTACGGCAACCAAGAGGGCATTCGGTCGGGGGTTATCGTATCCGATGTTGTCAAAGGAGGCCTTATGCACCGATCTGGACTCCAAAAGTACGACTTTATTCACAATGTCACCACACCTGAAGGGTCATTCGATATAGATGACTACGGCGAATCGTGGCGAGCAGACCTTCAGGTATCCCTGCCCATCAACGACATCATCCACCGCACCAAATTTGGAGATAAAGTTGCGATCAAAGTGGTACGTGGTCAGGAACTCAAAACATTGGACATGGACTACACCTACCTCAAACAGGAATTCAAACCACATATCCGCTCACTCGATTCACTGCAAGACATGCCACTATCCAGGCAAGTTGCCAACATTGCAGGTATCACGCTTACACCATTGAGACTACATCACGTCATGCAATTTAAATTGGGTACCTACATGAATCCACACATGCAAAATCAATTCAAAATCGTTGTCGCAGACTTAAAGGTTGGTTCACCCGCATTCCACGCCAGAAACATTATGCCAGGTGACGTCCTCGCCAAAATAAACGACCAACCAGTGGCAGAGACATGGGATGGGTTTGTCCAGCAAATGAAGTCCATTGAAAAGACAGCCGTGCTGGAAAGTGAGAGGGGCGCTATTCTTATTCTATAACTATAAATAACACTTTTATTATATTAAATGATAGATGAAGACGAACACGACAGACAGCTGGCATGTAGGATCAAATGGTGCTACATCATCATTGGGGTTGCGTTTGTGATCTTATTAACACTAGAATACTTTTTTTAAACAATCAAATGCTTGGCTATTACACCATATCTTGCCACTTCTTCATTGAATTGGTCTTTCTTCGTCCGAACCAATGCCATTATCTGGTCGCACATCATCTTTTGTGGTGTTTTCGTGAACAGATAGTCCACCAGACGTTTCCCACGGGTAGGAGTTCGGTTGCATGTCATTTCGTCCACGGAAAGCACTTCGTTTGTTTCGAAGTTCACCATCACATTACGCATATTTGTGTCCGATATATTGTGAACAGCGCGAAATATCAACACTTTAATCAAATTCCATAAGATAGTATCGTTGTACAGCTTTCCAGACGACATATTTTCAAATCCCTTTCTTTTAGGCGCTACCAGGTAATACAGACGACCTTCTTGGATTATTTTGATGCACATTGGACGAATGCTTTCCTTTCTTGTATCGATATCGACCTGAAATTCAATCGATTTGGTGTCTTTGTAGGGTCCCTTCACAAACCATTCCTTGCCAGATGACGTCCTTACGTACAGTGTTTTTGGCTTTGACCCACACGGCTTCTGACAAAGTGTTGTACTGGTAACATCTTCACCCAGTATAGTCTTTAGTTCGTTGAAAGTGGCACGGAGGCGCTTTCGTTCGAACCTTGAATTGGCATTGCGGGTCCCGTGTTCCTTTTCCATGCGCACGTACAGCTTTTCAGCTTTCCGCTTCACTGCCCCACGGTTTTCTATACCAATCGATGGGTTTTTAATTAAAGCACCTTCATTCAAGAAATGTTCAACACCACGTTTTCGCTTCTTTCCTTCTACCGTGTGCTTGTCAAATACAAAGTCGTCCAGATCAACTTTCCTTAGTTCAGGGGCGTAGATGTGCGCGAATTGTTTCTTCTGATCGTACTTGTGGAAGTTTCTACCTATCAAAGTGAATATGTATAGACGGGCAGTATTCTTTGCTTGTTTTATCCAGTTGTTGCAAAAGTGGTCAAATAACATGTTGTTGGACGTACAGTGTTTCAGATTCGTTAACACCAATTGTTTAAGTTGGCGCATTCCTTCTTCTACGGAAATGTCTTCAGGTGTTGGCATTTCATTTTTCTTGGCAATTCGTAATATTATACGTTCAGCTTTACGAGCCATTTCCAGTTCGGGGTTGTCGTTTGGCGTGTCACCAGTTGCCAATTCCATTGCCACGCGGGCTAGATAGGCTGGATGGCGGTCCGATTTCACGTTGGTTAAATTGTAACACATTTGCGCAATTTCGTCGGCCTGTTGTGTAGACGACATTTTTTTCCAGTGTTTCAAATTTTGTTTATGATTCCATAACAGATTAGCACCGTTGGGGAACTTGTCTTCGACCATTATAGTAGACATATAGTCGTATGCAGCACGGCCATAGCCAGAGGCATGCATTTCCAATGACACTTGCGTCATTTTTTCTGTGTCGCATCTACGGGCATACTTCTGCTGTGCAGATCGCAACGAATTGAATTGTCTGTCGAATGTAGATAGTTTGATCCCCCACATAATTAATTGGCTTTGTTTTGTTTTATTATTATGCATATATATAATATTTGTAACTTATTTTTGAAACGGGAGACGATACTTACACGAAGACCCATCGATGGGTCGTAGAGTGGGTCGTAGGCAGGGTGGATTAGTGTTATAACCATGGTACCACTATGGGGGTCGTAGGGTGGTCGTAGGCAGGGTGGATTAGTGTTATAATCATGGTACCACTATGGGGGTCGTAGGGTGGTCGTAGGCAGGGTGGGTATGGTATTTATTTTGATTGTAGTTCAGAAATGTTACAAGTCTATAAATATAGATAGACTTTACCTAAAGAACGATTCAAATGGTGAAATCAACCACCAAAAGACACTCCTGTCCTAAGTGCGATCGCACGTTTGGATGGAAATGCCGTCTTACACACCACCTCGCCGCAAAGCATAAAATAAACCAAGTATGGCACCCGTGCCCCCAGCCCAATTGCAGTTATAAATCACTACATAAATCCCATCTAACATCACACCTCGCCGCAAAACATAAAATAAACCAGGTATGGCACCCGTGCCCCCAGCCCAATTGCAGTTATAAATCACTACAGAAATCCCATCTAACATCACACCTCGCCGCAAAACATCAAATAGGTCAGGTGTGGCACCAGTGCCCCCAACCCAATTGCAGTTATAAAACATTACAGAAAGGCTCTATAAAATCCCACCTCGCCCGCACACATAAAATAAACCAGGTATTTTACCACTGCACTCAACCCAATTGCAGTTATAACACACTACAGAAAGGTCGTCTAAAAAGACATCTGGCAACAAAGCATGGAATAAATCAGGTGTGGCACCAATGTCCCCAGTCCAATTGCAGTTATACGGCACTACGGAAAGACCATCTCAACAAACACATCGCCAGTATCCACGACATCGGCAACAAACATTGCGATATCTGTTACGAAACATGTGGTAAAGTACGCCATATAAAGGCTGTAAATGAAAATGTAAAGGGTGCAGACGTCTGCCGTACCTGTTGCGATGACTACGGATTCCGTAAGGAACGAATTGAATCGCAATACATTAAAGGTATCCGAAAACAGTTCGACCATTTCATGGTACATGACGCTCGAATCAACGGCGACGCATGCCTTCGTTACAGGCCCGATGCAATATGGTTGGATATATTGTGCCGTGTCCATATTCACTTCGAATTGGACGAACACCAGCATCTATGGAAGAATGGCTCGTACGATTGCGATGAACGTAGGATAAGCGACATCTACGACGAATTTAAGGATAATGTCCCCCAACACTATGTTGTGGTGCGTTTAAACCCAGACGGATACAAAGGACAGCAGACAAAACGAAGCGAAGTGTTTAAACACCGATTGACGCACTTAATCGAAATATTAAAACGGGTGAAGGTGGACCCACCAACGGAAAAGATCAGTGTTATCTACATGTACTATGACCGTACAAACCACAGGATAGCGAAAAACTTACCAGCATATTTTGTGGACGATGACACTCGCCAGTATTAAAAAAATATAAAAGTACAACCATAAATCCTATATACCAGTAGAGTTAAAATTAGGGCCCCGTGTACACGCTTCGGCAGTTCAGCACCCTTAGTACAACCGTTAGA
>Ga0209533_1002386_pt1 | contig 17038 bp, 18 predicted proteins | sample COG_04_FD_184748 | JGI IMG/M metagenome (GOLD analysis project Ga0209533, IMG submission 184748) | Pelagic Microbial community sample from North Sea - COGITO 998_met_04 (SPAdes) (version 2) | ecosystem: Environmental > Aquatic > Marine > Neritic zone/Coastal water | place: Helgoland, sampling...
ATTAAAGCCATAAATGAGATATTTTTTATTTTTTGGATTATACTTCAAAATAGTGAAATGTAAGTTTTTTTTTTGTGTTTGTATGTTGTGACAAATACGACAAAAAAGCCTTTGCGCCTGGATTTATTAGCAAATCAAGTATTATTTTTTAACTCTATATTTGTAACAAATTAAGACTTTGAGCGTCCTACTATTAATTATTTGATTCATCACTTAACCAAATTCATTTATGTTAGAAATAAAACAGCTTCATAAATCCTATGCTATTGGAGAATCCAGTCTTCATGTTCTAAAAGGAATTGACCTTTCTGTAGCACAAGGCGAAATGGTTGCCATCATGGGATCATCAGGATCTGGGAAATCAACGCTTCTGAATATTATTGGGATGTTAGATGAAGCTGACTCGGGCGATTACATACTAGATCTGGTGCCCATAAAAAATCTTACAGAAAAAAAAGCTGCCATTTATCGGAATAAATTTTTAGGCTTTATTTTTCAATCTTTTAACCTTATTAACTACAAAAATGCACTCGAAAACGTGGCATTGCCTTTATATTATCAAGGGCTAAAACGAAAAGAACGTCAAGAAAAAGCACGTTTTCATCTCCAAAAAGTAGGGCTTTTAGATTGGCAAACCCATTTGCCAAGCGAATTGTCTGGCGGCCAAAAACAACGGGTTGCCATTGCTCGTGCTTTAGCATCAGATCCAAAATTACTTTTAGCTGATGAACCTACTGGCGCACTTGATACAACGACTTCCTACGACATCATGGCATTTCTACAACAACTTAATGACGAGGGCAAAACAATTCTAATCGTAACACACGAAGAGGATATAGCGGCGATGTGTAAACGTATAGTTCGTCTAAGAGATGGTGTTATAATGGAAGACAAAAAAGTAACCCAAGTTAGAGCAGAAACCTATGTTTGATATGGATCTTTGGCGCGAAATATTTCAAAGCATCAATAAAAACCGCACACGAAGTCTACTCTCGGGGTTTACAGTGACCTTTGCAATTTTGTTATTCACAGTATTATTTGGGCTTGCAAATGGCTTAAACAATACTTTTGCAGAAGCATTTGTAGATGACGCTGCCAACGCCATATTTATACGTTCAGGCCAAACAACCAAAGCTTATAAAGGCATGCAAGCTGGTCGACAGATTCAATTTAGAAATGAAGACTACAACTATATAAAAACAGAATACGATGATAATGTAGAATTTATTACGTCTCGGATTTACAAAAACGTTGCAGCCGCTTTTAGAAATGAAAAAAACAGCTATTCGTTGCGTGCCGTCCATCCTGACCACCAATATTTAGAAAAAACTAAGGTTTATCAGGGGCGCTACATCAATCAACGCGATATGGATGTCAAAACCAAAGTTGTGGTTATAGGCAAGCTAGTCAAAGAAGACCTATTTTTAAAAGTAGATCCTCTTGGGAAGTATATTAATTTAAGTGGAATACCTTATAAAGTAGTAGGTGTTTTTGCTGATGAGGGAGGCGATGATGAAGAACGACTTTTGTATATGCCACTTTCTACGGCCCAACAAGTTTATGGGAATAATGATTATGTCGATCAAATTAATCTCACATATAAACCCGAACTAGATTTTAATCAAGCTATTGATTTTGGATTAGATTTAGAAAAAAAATTAAAAGAACGTTTTCTAGTTGCGGCTAATGATCAACGTGCCGTGCGGGTTTTTAATATGGCCATGCAAAATAAAGGAATTACTCAAATGACTTCGGGTTTGGGAATTATAATCTTGGTTATTGGAATGGGAACACTCATTGCTGGAATTGTAGGCATTAGTAACATTATGATATTTATTGTAAAAGAACGCACCAAAGAAATTGGTATTCGCAAAGCCTTAGGCGCCTCTCCAAAGTCTATTGTTGCTATTATTTTGATTGAATCTATTTTTATAACAACCATTGCCGGCTATTTTGGACTCCTACTCGGCGTTGGGATTTTGGAATGGGTTGGGCCAAGTCTAAAAACATATTTTATTACAAACCCTTCAGTCAGTACAAGCCTTGTGGTTTCTGCAACGCTAACATTAATTGGCGCAGGAACTTTAGCAGGCTATTTACCCGCTAAAAAAGCATCAAAAATTAAACCCATTGTAGCACTAAGAGACGACTAAATGATTAAATTTTTATTTGATAGAGACACCTGGCAAGAAGTCTATGATAGCATGAGCAAAAATAAACTGCGCACAGCAATCACTATGGTTGGTGTTTGGTGGGGCATTTTATTGCTCATTACCCTTTTGGGTGCTGCTAGAGGGATGGAAAACTCCTTTAACCGTGCCTTTGGCGATTTTGCAACCAACAGTGTTTTTGTATGGGGACAAAGTACAAGCAAACCATTTAAAGGATTTCAGGAAGGAAGACGAGTGAGTCTCAAATTGTCTCATGCCAAAAAAATTGAAGAAAACGTAGAAGGCATAGAATTTGTAGTCCCTCGAAATCGAAATCAAGCACTTGTTGTGCGTAACTTCTTATCGGGATCCTACAGTATAAATGGCGATTATCCACTTTTAGACAAAGTACAGAAGAAGAAATTATTAAAAGGGCGTTTCATCAATCAAAACGATATTGATGGCAATAAAAAAGTAGCGGTTATTTCAGAAGACATCTACAAACAGCTTTTTGAAAAAGATGAATTAGCGATTGGCCAATACATCCAAATGAATAGTATTAATTTCACAGTAATTGGAGTGTCCCAAACCGAAAATGCCAATATGGGCCCAAGCAGTGATATTCACATTCCATTCACAACCTTCCAACAAATATATAACCAAGGCGATAAAATCGGGTGGCTTATGATTACGGGAAAACCGGAATATAGTATCAAGCAAATTGAAGAAGATGCTAAGCTTTTGTTGCGAAATTTAAATAAAATTCACCCTAAAGACAAACGGGCTTTTGGAAGTTTTAATTTGGGAAAAGAATTTGCTAAAATCACAGGATTTTTAAAAGGCATGCAGTTTTTAACATGGTTTGTTGGCATAGCAACCCTAGTTGCTGGCGTATTTGCCATTGGAAATATATTATTAATAACCGTAAAAGAACGTACCAAAGAAATTGGGGTAAGACGCGCCCTTGGCGCAACCCCTTTTGAAATTAAACGTCAAATTGTAGTTGAAGCCGTATTTTTAACCTTTATCGCTGGACTAATAGGGATTATTTCTGGAGGATGGATGTTGATTGCAGCGGATAGTGCATGGGGACAAGGCGATGATGCAGCACTTGTAAATGCATCAGTGTCCATTGCCGTGGTGTTTGTCGCCTTACTACTACTAGTAACCTTAGGAACATTAATAGGACTCATCCCTGCATTCAAAGCCACAAGTATTAAACCAATAGAAGCATTAAGAGAAGAATAAAAAACCAAAACAATGAACAAAACAGTAAAAATTATTTTAGGAGTCGTCTTACTAATATTATTAGTAGTTGTATTAAAATACTTTAAAGATTCGAACGCTAAAGAAGTTGTGGACTATAAAACAGAACTTCCATTTTATAGCACACTCGACACCAAAACCGTTGCTACAGGAAAGTTAAACCCTGAAGAGGAAATTGAATTGAAGCCACAGATTTCAGGAATTGTAGACCAGATTTTTGTTGAAGAAGGCGATCTCGTTAAAAAAGGAGATTTAATTGCTAAAATTAGAGTGGTTCCAAACGAACAAGCCCTAGGAAGTGCTAAAAGCCGTATCAATACTGCGCGCCTTTCATTTGAAAATGCACAAACGCTGTTCAATCGAAATAAACTCCTTTTTGAAAAAGGAGTTATCTCTAAACAAGATTTTGAAAACAGTGAGTTGAGCTTGAACCAAGCTAAGGAAAGTTACAACCAATCCAAAGACGATTATCAAATTATAAAACAAGGATCCCTATCTGGAGGCAGCTCAGCCAATACGACTATCGTTGCTCAAATTCCTGGAACTATTCTTGAAATTCCGGTTCGGGAAGGCGATCAAGTCATCCAAAGCAACAACTTTAATGCAGGAACCACAATTGCTACTATTGCCGATATGAGCAAAATGATTTTTGAAGGCAAAGTCGATGAATCTGAAGTCGGAAAACTAGAAGAAGGCAAAGAGATCAAAGTGATTCTAGGCGCAATTAACGAAAAAGAATTTCCAGCGACTCTAACCTTTGTAGCGCCCAAAGGCGTAGAGGAAAATGGCGCCGTTCAGTTTACAATCAAAGCCGATGTGACCATTGAAGCAAGTACAAAAATCCGTGCAGGTTATAGTGCTAATGCCGAAATAGAAATAGAAAGTAAAGACAGTATTTTGGTTATTAAAGAAGCACTTTTGCAGTTCAACCGCATTACCGAAAAACCGTTTGTAGAACTGCTAAATGATAACGGAACCTTTAAGAAAAAAAATATTGAAATTGGATTATCTGATGGGATTAATGTAGAAATCATAGACGGGGTCGAAGAAGGCGATAAAATCAAGGTTTGGAACAAAGCATCCGAAGAAAATAACGACGATGAAGACGACGAAGACGATGAATAATAAAACCCTCAAAACGATGAAACATATATGTACAGTTCTTTTTCTTATAGGAACGTTAAGCAGTTTTGCTCAAAAAAAATGGACGCTTAAAGAATGCGTCGATCACGCTTTGGAACATAATATTTCGGTGAAGCAAAGCCAAAATAATCTACTTGTAAACGCGCAAGATATCATCGCTGCAAAAGGTCAATTTTTACCGTCAGTTAGCGGAAGCTTGGGAGAACGTATGAGCATTGGGTCTGGGTTTGATCCTGTTTCAAACCAAAGAATCAACAATCAAACTACACATTCCTTTAATTATAACCTTGGCTTAAATCAAAATGTATTTAATGGTTTTAGAACGTTAAATCTCTACAAACAGTCACTCTTAAATCTAGAAATCAATAACTTAGAATTAGCACGCATTAAAGACAATATTTCTTTGAATGTTGTAAATGGCTACTTAAATGTATTATTTAATATAGAAAACTTGGAAACTGCAAAAAATCAATTTAATTTTAGTCAACAACAACTTAATCAAGTTAAAAATTTAGTAGATGCTGGCGTTCAACCCAAAGCAAATTTATATACTTCAGAAGCAACGTTAAGTAGAGATGAGCAACAATTAACAATCGCTGAAAATAATTATAACTTATCACTACTCTCGTTATCACAATTATTACAAGTTCCGTTTGACGGATTCAAGGTTGAAGTTATTGATTTAGCGACACCGTCAGAAACATTGTTGTACAAAAATGTGACCCCAATAATAAGCTATGCTTTTAATAACAGAAATGAAATTGTAATCGCCGAAAAAAACATTGAAAATGCTGAACTGAATACCGAAATTTCTAAATCAGGCTATTTGCCATCCTTAAGCTTTAACTATGGTTTTGGATCCGTATGGAGTGAATCTAAAAACGATTTTTTTAAGCAACCATTCTTTAGAGAATTAGATGTAAATAAAGGTCATAATTTTAATCTGAGTGTAAACATTCCGATTTTCTCAAGATTTCAAAATAAAACAGCAGTTGCGAAATCCAGAATACAAGAAAATAATATTAAACTTAATTTAGAGCAAGCTAAGTTAGATTTAGAATCTAATATACAGAGAGCATTTACAGATGCGCAAGCTGCTTTTAAAGCCTATAATGCTGCCAAAAAATCATTAGCATCACAAGACTTTGCATTTAATAGCGCTAAGGAGCGCTATACAATAGGAAATATTACTGCTTTTGACCTAGAGCAAGCCAGAGTACAATTTATAAATGCACAATCGTCATTAATAAATGCTAAATTTGATTTTATTTTCAAAACAAAAGTCCTAGACTTTTATATGGGCAAACCATTGACACCATAATATGGCATATATTTTAAATATTGAAACGTCTACGACCAACTGCTCAGTTGCACTTTCACAAAACGGCAGGGTTATAGGATATAAAGAAGATAACAGCTCGGCATATTCCCACGCAGAGCGCCTCCATGTTTATATCGATGACGTTCTCAAAACAGCAAGCGTATCAATTGATCAACTAAATGCCATTGCGATAAGCAAAGGGCCAGGGTCTTATACAGGCTTGCGAATTGGGGTTTCTGCCGCTAAAGGCTTGTGTTATGCGCTGAATCTTCCTTTGATTTCTGTACCCACTTTAGAAGCCCTTGCACATCAAGTTGAGACGCCCAAAGGCCCCATCATTGCAATGCTTGATGCAAGACGGATGGAAGTATATTCCGCTATATATGACGCACAACATATCGAAATCCGCTCTACTGAAGCTGAGGTATTGACCCCAGAATTGTATCATGAACTACTAGACAAGTCTCCTGTTTATTTTATTGGAAACGGGGTAGCAAAAACCAAAGCACTCATTACACACAAAAACGCACAATTCGTCGAAGACAAGTTACCCTCAGCCCAACAAATGTGTGCGCTTTCTTATGATAAATTTAAATCGAACGCATTTGAAGATGTCGCCTATTTTGAACCTTTTTATTTAAAAGATTTTATAGCGATACCCTCTAAAAAATAGGCAATTACTCTTTTTTGTGAATTTCAACCGTATGTGGATATGGAATTTCGATTCCAGCAGCGTCCAATGCCAATTTGCAATTTTCTGTGACCTCAAAATAAACGGTCCAATAATCTTCTACTGTACTCCAAGGACGAACGGCAAAATTTACGGAACTATCCGCCAATTCCGAAACATCAACGGTAGGCAAAGGTTCTTGTATAACTTTTGGATGTGACGTTAAAACTTTCAAGAGTACCGCTTTGGCTTGTTTGATGTCCTCATTATAACCAACACCAATAGTCAAATCGATTCTTAATTTCCCCTCAGCTGAAAGGTTAATAATATTACTATTTGCTAGTGTACCATTAGGGATAATGACTCGTTTGTTATTTGGTGTTAAAATTTGTGTAGTAAAAATTTCAATGTCTTTTACGGTTCCTATTTCCCCTTGAACATCTACCAAATCCCCTACTTTGAAAGGTTTGAATAAAATAATCAAAACGCCACCAGCAAAATTTCCTAAAGCCCCTTGTAGAGCAAGTCCAAGTCCTAAACCTGCAGCGGCCATAACTGCGGCTAAGGCCGTAGTATCTACACCAAGCTTAGAGATTACGGCGACAAGGAGTAGCGCTTTTAATCCCCACCCCAATAAATTCCCAAGAAAGGTTTGAAGCGTCTCATCAACATGGCGCACATTAAGGAGTTTTTTAATAAGGCGAATGACAAATTTTATGGCATATAATCCAACGATTAATAGCCCTAATGCATAAAGCACTTTTGGCGAATATTCTACAAGTAAGTCTTTGAGAAGTGTAAGGTATTTTTCCATGGTTTAATATATTAAAGATTAAGGATGAGTTTTAATTTATACAGTCAGTAAGAAGTGTATATACGGTTTGGTATTAATAATGTTTTAGCCTATAATCAGTGAAACAGTTTTTAAGAAATTCATAAGTAGGTTCAATATATATACAAATATACAAATTATGAAAAAGAATTACAATTTCAAAACAGTTGAGAAAAAGAAAAATTTAAGATCGGTATTGACGGTGCATAAAATCGTTGTAACTTTGAGTTATGAAGCTGTATATTGTACCAACACCGATAGGGAATCTTGAAGACATCACACTGCGTGCCATCAATGTGTTAAAATCGGTAGATCTGATATTAGCAGAAGACACCAGAACCTCAGGGAAACTTTTAAAACATTTTGAGATTGGCACACAAATGCACTCTCATCATATGCATAACGAGCATAAAACCGTTAAAGGTATTGTTCAAAAATTAAAAGCAGGAACTACCATCGCTTTGATTAGTGATGCAGGCACTCCGGCTATTTCTGATCCTGGATTTTTACTCACTAGAGCCTGTGTCGAAAATGATATTCCTGTGGACTGTTTACCTGGAGCTACAGCTTTTGTCCCCGCCTTAGTTAACTCTGGGCTACCCAACGATAAATTTGTATTTGAAGGTTTTTTGCCAGTTAAAAAAGGGCGTCAAACGCGTTTACTTTTATTAGCTGAAGAGCCTCGAACCATTATTTTATATGAAAGCCCTCATAAACTTTTAAAAACCCTATCTCACCTTTGCGAATATTTTGGCGAAGAGCGTCAAGTATCTGTTTCGCGAGAACTCACAAAACTTTTTGAAGAAACCAAAAGAGGAACCGCAAAATCAATCCTAGACTATTACACCAGCCGCCCTCCAAAAGGAGAAATTGTTATTGTAGTTGCGGGAAAATCAAAACCCTCATAGTCACATCCTCTATCGCTCTATTTTCATTTTTATAACGAGAGTTATAGAAAATAGTACGACCCATCACATTATTTAGTATTTTTGATGGCATAAGAATCAAAAACAGTTTATATGTCCCACAAAACGATTACCCACTGGAAAGGTGGAATGCAATTCGAATCTGATAACCCTAGCGGAAAAACCGTATTAATGGATACCGTTGCCAAAGGCCAGTCTGCGCAATTTGGGTTATCCCCAAAAGCCATGATGCTATCGTCTTTGGCGGGATGTTCAGGTATAGATATCGTTGATATTTTAGAAAAAATGAAAGTCGTGGATTACGAACTTAAAATGGAAGTCGAAGGTTTTCTTACAGAAGAACATCCTAAGTTTTATGACAAAGTTCATGTCGATTATCATTTTTACGGTACCGATTTGAACCCAAAAAAAATTGATAAAGCCGTGAAGCTCTCAGTAGATAAATATTGTGGGGTTATGGAAATGTTTAGACAATTTTCAACGGTAACAACCGCCATCCATATCCATAATTCTTAGCCATGCGTTGGACGCTCAAACCTAAACCTGATCCAAAAAAAATAGTCGATTTATCGACTAAACTAGGGGTGGATGCAGCAATTGCGGAGCTATTGCTCCAAAGAGGTATTGAGAGTTTTGAAGCTGCTAAAACTTTTTTCAGACCCAGTTGGTCCGATTTGCACGACCCCTTTCTAATGAAAGACATGGACAAAGCAGTCGAGCGTATTGAAGTCGCTTTAAAAAATAATGAACAAATATTAGTGTTTGGAGATTATGATGTGGACGGGACTTCATCCGTCGCCTTAATGGCATCGTATTTAGAAACCAGAAGCACTCAAATTTCCACTTATATTCCTGATCGTTATGAAGAAGGGTATGGCGTGTCCTACAAAGGCATTGACTTTGCGTCAGACAATGAGTTCTCATTAATAATAGCCCTTGACTGTGGAGTAAAAGCCCTTGATAAAGTGGCCTATGCCAAGAAAAAGGGCATTGATTTTATCATCTGTGACCACCACCGTCCAGGGAAAAAACTGCCCGATGCGGTTGCTATTTTAGACCCAAAACGTTCCGATTGTGAGTACCCTTTTAAAGAACTTTGCGGATGCGGAGTCGGATTTAAATTGATTCAAGCTCTAGCCTCTAAAGAAGAGATTCCAGTCGAGTCACTCGTAGGCTATTTAGATTTAGTAGCTACTGCAATTGGCGCCGATATCGTCCCTATTGTTGGCGAAAACAGAGCCCTAGCTTATTTTGGTTTACAAGTCATTAACTCCAATCCACGCCCGGGGTTTAAAGCCTTGATTAATCAGATGAAAAAGGAGGTTTTGACCATTACGGATGTTGTTTTTAATATTGCACCACGAATCAATGCTGCAGGCCGAATGAAACACGGAAACTATGCGGTATCCTTGATGAAAGAAATGAATTTTGAGAATGCTGAGATAGCCGCTAGTGAAATCGAACTTTTTAATACCAACCGTCGTGAAGCGGATAAACGCATCACCCAAGAAGCGTTGTTGCAAATAGAACACTCCAACGAAACGGAAAACGCTACTACCGTTGTATATCAAGAAGACTGGCATAAAGGCGTCATTGGGATTGTAGCTTCCCGACTCATTGAAACCTATTATCGCCCCACCTTAGTGTTTACTAAAAGTGGTGAATTTTTAGCGGCTTCTGCACGTTCTATAAACGGGTTTGATGTGTATAATGCCTTGGAAAACTGTAGTCATTTACTAGAGCAATTTGGCGGTCATATGTATGCGGCTGGACTCACCATTAAAGAAGAAAATTATAGTGCATTTAAAACGGCATTTGAAGCTGAGGTCTCATCGACCTTACCAGCCCACTTACAAACTCCCGAAATAAAAATAGATTCAGAAATTAACTTTGATGCAATCACTCCAAAATTTTATAGAATCCTAAAACAATTCGCCCCTTTTGGACCTCAAAATATGTCGCCAGTTTTTATGACAACAGCGGTACGAGATACAGGGTATGGCAAATGCGTCGGAGAAGACCAAACACATTTAAGAGTTACACTCACCCAAAATGGCAGCCCCAAAATTATTGGCATTGGGTTTGGTTTAGGTGCTCATTTACCAACAATAAAAAACAACACCCCCTTCAAGGTTGTCTATTCAATTGATGAAAACGAATGGAATGGCCGCGTGAGTTTACAACTAAAATTAAAAGGTATTAAACCGTAATATGGCAAAAAGAGACCCATACGCAGCACTTCGATTTAAAGAATTTAATATTTTTTTGTTATTGCGATTTATTTTAGTTTTTGGTTGGTCTATGCAATTTATTATCATTGAATGGCAGGTGTATTCTCTGACCAAAGATCCACTTTCGCTTGGGATTATTGGGCTTATGGAAATTATCCCCGCTTTTAGCATGGCCTTATTTGCAGGACATATTGTCGATCAAAGTGAAAAACGAAATTTATTACTCAAATGTATTGGTCTTTTTTCACTAATTAGTTTTGGCCTATTTTTCTTAACCAGCCCATCTGTTGAATCAACGTGGAGTTCCACAGCGATTCTTTATACAATTTATGCATTTGTATTTATGGGAGGACTTTTGCGTGCTTTTTTTGGCCCCACTATTTTTTCACTTGTGGCTTTGATTGTTCCCAAAAAAGCCTACCCAAATGCCGCGACCTGGAACAGTTCAACCTGGCAAATGGCGTCTGTGTTAGGGCCTGCGTTTGCAGGATTTTCTATCCATTGGCTTGGAGTCCATTGGTCGCTTTGTATTGTTTTTGGGTTAGTAGTTTTGTCGTTTATATTGTTGTTTGGAATAGCTCGTAAACCGATTTTAAATCCCAAAATAGGGGAACCAGTCCTGCAAAGTTTAAAGGAAGGGGTCCGATTTGTATTTAAAACAAAAGCCATTTTAGGCGCGCTTAGTTTAGACATGATCGCAGTGCTTTTTGGGGGTGCGGTAGCGCTACTGCCTGTTTTTGCACAAGACATTTTGAAAGTAGGCCCTGAAGGGTTTGGCATATTAAGAGCAGCTCCTGCCGTTGGAGCGTTTATTACGATGCTCATTACTGCCTATATCCCAATCAGTAAAAATGCCGGTTTAAAATTATTAATCGCTATTTTTGGGTTTGGCCTATGTATTATTGCCTTTGGCCTGTCCTCAATATTTTGGATTTCGGTAGTAGCACTGTTTTTTAGTGGGGTTACCGATGGTGTATCCATGGTTATTAGACAAACAATTTTACAACTCAAAACCCCGGATCATATGCGCGGTCGTGTGTCCTCAGTAAACTCGATGTTCGTAGGCTCATCAAATGAATTAGGTGCTTTTGAAAGTGGTGTGACGGCAAAGCTTATGGGAACAGTAACAGCCGTTGTTTTTGGGGGTACAATGACCTTAATTACGGTGATTACTACAGGAATTGTATCGCCAACGTTTAGAAAATTAGACCTTCAAAAAGATTTAAATGCACATGAATCCCAAGATTAATAATCTAGAGCGTACTAAGAGGTTCGATTGGAGTTCTAAAATCTAAAGTATAGGTATACTTAAATCCTAAAATTGATTTTGAAACGCTAACTTCTGTTTTTTTTACTTTGACATTTAAGTCATTTTGGATCCTGTAGAACAGCGCAATTTTTCCAAACCGATGAAACTTACGAGACGCTGAAAACGTAAAGCGTTGTCGGTCAATTTTATCTCCAACTGCACCATTTAAAAACGCACTAAAAAACTCTCCTTTTAATTTAAAAACAATGTTAAGGGGGTATAGTTTATACCCAACTCCTAAAAGGAAACGAAATTGTTCTTTTGCAATATCACCTTCATCTTCGGAAAACCCCAATTCATTTTTATTTTGATATCTGAAACGGTACGACAAGCCTATCCTTTTAATGTCATGTTTGAAGTTCGCATCAAATTGGTACCTAAAGTGTGATTCAATGCCTTGTTTTTTGCCCACATCATCATTTTTTTTAATAAATCGAACCCCACCTCCGAGTTCAAGATCTTTAACAATTTCATAACCCGCTTCAACTTGAGTGAAATAGTTGCTTACTGTCGTAATATCATTTCGATATCTCAAATGTTCTGAAATTGAAAACGCTATTTTTTCATTCGCTCTAACATCTAACTGTATAGCACTCCAACCCTCTAAATCATTTGAGTTTTGAGCCACTAAGGGCTTCGAGTACATCAGAACACACACAATAGTGAGTACTACTGTAATCGGTTTTTTAAATAATTTCATGCGAATTAATATTTGTATTGGATAGTTATTTTGGCGATATCTTTTAAAAAATTGACTTTTCCAACTTCAAAACTAACGATGTGAATGCCCAATCTTTTTTCTAAATCCGCTTTTAGTTTATCATGATTTTCAGGATGAATGTTTTCGATGATTTCATAAATCACCTCTTTAGTGAATGTTTCGGAGCGCGCCCAGTAGCGTTCAAGAAAGTACAAGGCCAATAGTATAATCGCATTGGCGGCTATAATTTCGGAATAACTCATTTTTTTATTTGAAAGCGCATTCATAACTGCGACACCAATCACCACAAAAAGGTAGGTCATTTCTTTGACCTCCAACGGCAGTGTCCTGTAGCGGATAATTCCAAAAATCGCAAATAACCCTAACGCCATTCCAAGATCCAATTCATACTTTTTTAATGTAAAACATAAAAAGAAAACCACAATTCCGATCAAATAAAATGTAAATAAATAGTCTTTCTTCGGATTGTATTTATAGTATATGAATTGTACAATTCCAGTTAGAAAAAATAAATTCAACAAAAATCGAATCATCATTTTATAAAAATCGTCATCGAATACGGGGATGCCTAGTAGTTCCATTTTAGTTATTTAATTTGTTAATTTTTAAGTTGAGTTCCTTAAACTTGTTTGATTTTATGCCAGCGAATACATTAGCCACACCCATGCAATATTTGCTAAAGCTGACAGTCCTGATTCTGTTAGATTTTAGTGTGCTGTAAATAGGCGTTCTCGTATTTCGTTTTTCTTGTTTCACTTCAATAACTACCACATTTTTAAATTGTTTTGTGGTCGCGCCTGTTTTGTATTCCAAGCCTGTATCAATGGTGACACGTTCTGATCGTTGTTTATTTACTAGTGTAAACCGTTGAAAATAGTTATGTAAAACGGGTTCTAATTCTAGCTCTTTTTTAGTTGCCTTTTCAATAAATGTTTTTGATTTTGGTGATAAAGCGGTTTCAAAATCATCAATTGAACAGCGGACTTTATTAGTCATCCCAGAGTTCTGTTTTTCTTTAACTTCCAAAAAACAAATATCCGATTCTACATACCTTCGTATTCTTATTTTGTGACGTCTTGCTTTTCCGTTATGGTGTTCCTTGTAGCATTGTAAATCCTTTGTATCGAAGTAAAGGGTAGAATAATTCATTAACCGATTTTCACCAATTTCTAGAATCTGATATTCAGCAAACAGGAACGGTAAAAGTTCAGATAATTGAGAGGTGGTGGTTAGGAACTTCGTATCCACGCGTTTCAATAATGAAACACCATTCATTTCCTCTAACGAAATAGAGGCAAAGCCTGATAATTTAGATACGTCCATTGGTTAATTTCTATAAAATTACGATTTTTTTCCAAATCAGATCATATCAAAAAACAATTTTCTTATATAACAAAATTCATGTTGTATGTCGCAAATGAAAAAAGGTTTAAAATTCTTTCAATGCGAGCGTGCCGTCTTCAAAAACGGCATAGGTATAATAACTAATCCAATCGCCAAGATTAATATATTTGGACTGGTCATTAAGTGTAATATCAAGCGGTAAGTGTCGGTGTCCAAACACAAAATAGTCGCGGTGTTTTTCCTCTAATTTCTTTTTGCAGTATAGTACGAGCCATTCGTTGTCGTTTCCAAGGAATTTCACATCCTCCTCTCCAGAAATTATTTTGTTTTTAACCGAAAGGTATTGGGCAAATCGAACGCCAATATCGGGATGAATCCATCGATATAGCCATTTAAAAAGAGGATTTGTAAATACTTTTTTGAGGCGTTTAAAGCCTTTGTCTTTTGGGCCAAGTCCATCGCCATGACCAATAAAAAATGAGGTCGAATTAAAGGTAAATTCTTTAGGTTGATGGTGAACAGTAATACCCAGTTCTTCTTCGAAATAGCCATTCATCCACAAGTCGTGATTCCCTACAAAAAAGTGAATTTTGATGCCTTGATCACTCAGTTCGGCTAGTTTTCCTAATACTCTTGTAAACCCTTTAGGGATCACATATTTATATTCAAACCAAAAATCAAATAAATCCCCTAATAAAAATATAACTTCTGCATCATGCTTAATGGAATCCAGCCATTGCACAAATTTTTTCTCGCGGGGCATGGACGCCTTAGCTGTCGGCGCGCCAAGGTGGTTGTCGGAAGCAAAATATATTTTTTTCCCTTTAGGGATAGTTATAGCCGTCATATTAAACTTTTAGTTGTCACTTGCATACCATTCCGCAAAACTCGTAGCGGTTTCTTGCAGTTTCAAGGCGTGTAATTTTATGGTATTGGGTAATCGTTTTTTTATTTTATCGGCAAAGTCAATCACCATCATTTCACTTGTAGGTTGATAATCCACTAGAAGCACATTGTGTCCTCGATCGGAAAGTTCTTTTGCAAGTTCTACGTGCGGCGTATTTTTATTGAATACGGTAGCGTGGTCAAAGACGTTGACAATTTCTTCTTTAATGATTTTTTTCAAATCTGAAAAATCAATGACCATCCCAAATTTTACATGGGTATTGTCGGAAATCGGTTGTCCAATTACAGTCACATCCAAACGGTAACTGTGTCCATGAACGTTTTTGCATTTACCGTCATACCCATAAAGCGCATGTCCTGTTTCAAAAGAAAATTGTTTTGTAATTCGAATATTGCTCATTAGTAATTTTGGTGTCTTAGCTATTATTAGTTGAATACAAAGTTAATGGTTTTGAACCTGTGGTAAAAATTGTTTCCTAAATTTTATTATCAATGGAATGCCTCTTGCAATCATCCACAAGGTATAGGCGGTAAACACACCATAGAGTTTCCATCCATAATAATCGGTAATAAATAGCACCGGTAAAAACACAAACAGCGTTGTAAGTATCAACACGTTTCTCAAATCTTTCATTTTTCCGAGCCCTTTAAAAATACCGTCAAATACAAAGGCTAATGCACAAAAGGGTTGCATTAGTAACACAATCCAAAAAATATCATAGAACTGCAGCAGTACTTCAGGGTCTTTTGTGAAGGCATATCCAATGGGTTTGTATAGCAGTGCGCCAATTAACCCCATAACTACGCCGACAATCAGGGCATATTTTATCAGGCGATTGCTTAACTGTAAGAGTAAGTGGTAGTTTTTAGCTCCAAACAATTTTCCAGAGAGGATGTTGCCGGCACTGGCATAGCCATCCACAGCAAAGGCGGCAAAAAACCATAGATTAATGGCGATGGTATAGGCGGCGATGTAGGTATTTCCATAGCCAGTCGCAAAACGCGCCGCAAAATACAGGGCAGTATTGAGTGCCAAGGTCCGAACGATGAGGTGCTTAATCATGTTCAAAAACTTTGGAAGTTCTTTATTAAATGGTCTTGAGAGTTTTAAAGGGATTTCCGTTTTCTTTAGAAGAAAATAGGTGGCTAAGCTTGCCATTAAAAATTGTGCAATCACACTTGCAATGGCGGCGCCTTTGAGATAAAGTGGCGGAAATACGTCTGCAATTCCATAGACTAATAGCATATCCAAAAGGATGTTTAGCACGGCACCAGTAATGGCAATGAGCATGGGGTAAAAGGTGTTTTGAAGCCCTCTAAAAACCCCAAAAACCGCAAATGTATAGAGTGTAAAAGGCAATCCAATCACACGAATTTTGTAATAGGAAATACTGTAGTCCAACAACAACCCTGAGGCATTATAGAGCTTAAAAATGGCATTGCTAAAGGGGTAGGTTCCTAGGCAAATTAATAGACTGAGAATTAAAATAATGGCGATGGCTTGTGCGGGTAAATTTTTGACTTCGTCTAATTTATTGGCGCCAACATATTGAGAAATGATGGATGAAATGGCACTACGCGATTGCCCGAGCACCCAAATCAACATGGATAAAAAAGTGGTGACAATGCCAACGGCTGCCAAGGATTCTGTGGCATTTATAGGGATATGTCCTACAATAGCGGCGTCCGTAAGCGAAAGAATCGGTTCGGAAATGCCTGCGATGATGGCGGGCACCGCAAGTTTGTTGATGTGTTTGAGGCTAATAGTTGTTTCCAATCGCTCTATTTTCCGCGGCCTGTTTTGCGGACAGCGGTAGTTTTACTGGTATTTTTATTTTTAAGGTCAGACTTGCCACCTTTTTTTGTGTCGGCTTGCTTTACGGTTTTATTACCAAAAAATTTACTGCTCATAATGGGTTGATTTTAGAGTCAAAAGTACGGAAAAGACTTGAGTTCAAATCACAATTGATTAGAGGATTCACTTTTTCACAGGATTGTTGTCGATAATTTACTATTTTCGCAGAATAAATGGGGATGTAGCTCAGTTGGCTAGAGCGCTTGACTGGCAGTCAAGAGGTCGTGGGTTCGAGCCCCATCTTCTCCACTAGTGTCACCGCTGCACTACATAGTTTAAATTAAAGCCCACCAACAGGTGGGTTTATTCTTTTACAGCGCTCTTCTCCAGTTTCGAAAAGCACCTAAAAGCCATCTCTTACTTA
>Ga0209533_1002388_pt1 | contig 17028 bp, 17 predicted proteins | sample COG_04_FD_184748 | JGI IMG/M metagenome (GOLD analysis project Ga0209533, IMG submission 184748) | Pelagic Microbial community sample from North Sea - COGITO 998_met_04 (SPAdes) (version 2) | ecosystem: Environmental > Aquatic > Marine > Neritic zone/Coastal water | place: Helgoland, sampling...
AATTTAATATTTCATATATATTAATTTATAAATAATATATATGACAAAATATACTAGAAAAAAACAAAAATCAAAAATTAAGAGTAGAAAAAAAAGAAATACTAATAAACGTACAAAAAGAAGAAAACGATTCACACGTAAAGGTGGTATATTCGGTAAGGTAATGGATAAGGCGAGGGGTGCATTTAATAGTGCAAAAGAATCATTTAAAAAAGCAAAAGATATAACTAATTTTTTAAATAGTATACCAACATATAATCAAAAAATCTTAATGAATAAATTATTGACTCTTTCTTTAGATGATTCACCAGAAGAACTAAATAAATTAGAAGTTCAAAAGAAAAAATATATTGATGATCTTTATGTAGATAAAATAAATACAAAAATATATACAAAAATATTAGAAAAACATCCATTAAATGTAGTAATTAATGATAACGGGTTATCTTCTGATAAAATAAAAGAACAAAAATCCAAAGCTTTTACAACAAAAATTAGTAAACCACCAATAGTACTATTAGAAAGTGGTCCTAAAAAAACAAAAACAGGGAAAACATATACATATCAATTATATGCTGAATATAAAGGTGATGAACCTTCTGTAAAACAATCCGGAGCATCAGTTGATATTAAGAGCCAATACGTTAGTCATACTAAAATAGGCGATATGTATCTTGCATCAGACAACGAAACTACATTAAAAACTGCAATAGAGAATGATGAAGCTAGTGCTGGCACTCAAGATAGAGATAAAGATGGTGTAAAAAATATAATGCCTGAAGTAGAAAGTTATTATGTACCACACATGGTAAGTAAATACAAAAGTCTATATGAAAATGTTATTAAAGAAAAAGATGTAGCGACCCCTAGTGTTCCTCCTACTCCTACTCCTGCTGCTCCTGCTTCTACTCCTTCTACTCCTGCTGCTACTGTTGTTCCTATTCCTACTCCTCCTGCTGCTACTACTCCTGCTACTGATGCTACTACTGTTGCTACTACTGATGCTACTACTGCGGCTAGTGCTACTGATAAAAAACCCTAAATAAATAATTTTTTATAAAAATACAAAATTATTTATGAAGAAGCATATGTTAGTAGAAATGTACCCATTACATTCCACATATTAAATATTTTATCGGATCCGGTATAAATAATCCAACTTAGACCTCTACATATAGGTGTTGTTACTATTATAGGTGATGAAATAAACCCCCAAAAAGATAAATTAGTACAATATGTACTATAAATATGACTAGATGTATAATGTATCATAATCCATGTCATATATAATGCAACCGTATTAACTATTAATTTATTATTATTATAAGTATTAACTAATACTCTCATATAATTATTATATATAGATGTATTTATTTCCTTTTTTTTTCTATAATATGATCTAGTTCTCATAATTTGATTTATTAATTAATCTTTAATTATTATTTCAATTTTATTTATCTATAACTACATCTTTTATGATATTTTTTGCTACTTTATTCTTATTATCCTCCGTATTTTGGGTTATTGTATTTTTTATTAATGAATGATACTCTTCATTCTCTTGGGAATTACTATCATTGCAATTTGGATGGGTTTTCATCCACTCTGGAAAATGTTTGAGTGTTTTTCGGCCAACAGTTGATATTGCACGATTTAACTTTGTTTTACTTTCTTCTTTTTCCCATTCATCGTTTTCTTTTACATATAGTATTTCACGTTTCGCATCACTACAATGTAAAGGACGTTTTGTTAAATCTAGCTGATTTAATCCATTCAAAAATATACGAGTTAACCCGTTTACATATCCCAATTCATTCATTTTATCTAAATCATTCAGTTGTAATTGTAAAGAATCAATAAAATCATTAATGTTTAATGCATCTTTACAGGTTTCGTTTAAGAAAATATTAAGATTAAATTTATTTGTGGTATTGTTATTATTATTGTTATTACCAATCAATGGTATCATTTCTGTTATTTGTTTTTGTTGGTCTGCCATTTGAGCCATTGCGTCAGATACTAATTCATCTTTTTTTTGCAATTGCTTATTTTGGGTTTGTAACTGCTCATTTTGTTTTTGTAACTGCTTCATCGCTTCTAATAATAATTCTTTATAATCAGGAATTTCTTCTTCTTTTTTATCTTCTTCTTCTTCTTTTTCTTCCTTTTCAATATATGTACATTTCTTCTTATGACGGGTCAATGAGGGAGCCTGTTTATATTTTTTTCCACACTTACAAATATATGCTTTGGGGTTATTTGACGATGTTTCGTTAACATTAGTTAGCTGTTTATGTTTTACAGTTAAACAATGTCTATTAAAATCCTTTTTATTACTGCATTTAAAGTTACATTTTTCACAATAAAATATATGGGGTTTTTTGGGGTTTTTTATATTAGCATTATTTAGCATTTCTCCTAAATTATATTGATATAAAAAATCAAAAAGAATAAACGAATAAAAAATACTATGCTCACATTGTATAATTATTTATTTGTAATTTACAGCATTTGCATCTAAAAGTGAAACCCCTTGAGATTAAGTTTGGATTTCATTTTTATAAAAACCATTTTGGACATTTTAAAAATGTCCTTTTTCACTTTTATGAAAAATAGAATTGGAATTAAATCTCAAGGGGTTATAAAATAATAACTAATTTTATAGGTATTGTATCAATTATTATTGTTAGGTGCAGTAGGTGTATCTGGTGTAGCCGGATTAGTAGATGTATCTGGGACAGTAGATGTATCTGGGACAGTAGGTGTATCTGGTGTAGCCGGATTAGTAGATGTATCTGATATATTAGATGTAGCGGGGGTAGCGAGAGTAGTAGATGTAATTGGTGTAGTATTGGCTGTATTGTTATGAGTAGTTGTTGTTGTATTATTAGGTGCAGAGGTTGTAACCGCGTTATACCTACCTTGAGTATCAATAAATCCTAATTCTGCAGTTATTCTGGTATCAAGAGATGTATGTGTATTATTCACTGTAGATAATAGGGTATTATGTATATTAGTAACCATTTGTTGTAATTCAGGATCATTATTTATTGCATTTATAATAAATTCTTCATTATATAATGATGATGGTATATTATTTGCCAAGGGCGAAGTAGGAGTTGATGGAGAATGTAGTTGTCTAATTTCATTAGGTTGAGTGTATTGAATTGGAACATTATTTCTGGGAGTAATAGGTGCACTATTTGTACTATCTGAACTAAAACTACCCGTAGAATCTAAATTTACAGGGGTATATAAACTATCAACTTGTTCATTTCTTCTTGGAATATAATTACGAACATCATATCTACACAATGGGCATCGTACATTTTGATTAAACCAGTTCATTAGTTCATCTCTAACAAATATGTGTCCACATTCTAATACTTGTATTACTTCATCCTCTTCTTCAAATGGTAATAAACTAATAGGACATCTAGTATTAGATGGATTTACAATAGTATTATAAACAACTACTCTAGTTGCTCTATTTATTTGGTGTATGGTTGGTCTTATTGTTACAGGCCTTAAAAACTCTTCTTGAAATTCGCGATTATTTGTACTATTTAAAACACCATTCCATCTATTTTGTGCATTATTTGTAACTCTAGGAAAATTAAATAATGGCACATCTCTTTGATGATTAAATCTATTTTCTTGCTGTGTAAATGGTCTATTAATAACATTTCGCCTATTAATAATATTATTTAATCTATCTATATCATTGCCCATACTTGCATGGGTGGGTGCGAGTGGGTTTATATTTGCAGCATTATTTGCAGCATTATTTGCAGCATTATTTGCAGCATTATTTGCAGTATTATTTGCAGCATTATTTGTGTAATTTTGAATTATGATATTCATTAAACTTGCCATAATATTATCCTGCGATTGTGTAATATCAAGAATTGATTGTAATCTTCGTTGTGTATTATTAGTGTGGGTAGTATAGATCAAAAAAATATCATTAATATTTTCGGACATACCTATATATTATATATACTTTTATATTATATTAAACAGATTTATTCTAATAAATATAATGTCTAGACCGGGGTTAGCAAATTTAGGCAATACATGTTTTATGAATTCTTTATTACAAGTACTAATAGATATTGATGAGTTTAATTTAATATTTGTTAAAAATGTAATTTTAAATAAAAATACAAATAATTTATTAAATTCATTTAAAAAATTATATGATGGATCGCGTCATAAAAATGACAATGTTTTAGTGCCTAAAGAGTTTCATAATAATCTACACACTTATGCAAAAAAATATAAAAATAGTATATTTTCTGGATATAATCAAAATGATCCATCTGAATTATTAATTTTTTTATTAGATGTATTTCATGATGATATAAAAAGAGAGGTAATTATGAAAATTAAAGGTAATTCTATAGATGATACTGATGATTTAGCAATAAAATGTTACACTATGAAAAAAAACACATTAGAAGCTGGATATTCAGAAATATATGATTTATTTTATTTTGTTCAAGTGGATCAAGTAATTAATAGAACCAATAAAATTTTAAATAATTTACCATCATGGCAATGTCAATTGTCTTTACCATTACCTCAAAAAACTAAAAATAATTTAAATGTAGAATTAATTGATTGTATTAAAGAATATATGGTTGGATTTAATTATATAGATACAGATGGAACATATGATACGTCTAGCATAAAAAAACAAGAATTAAATAGAAATATTTACTTCTGGAACTTACCTAATATTTTAGTTATTGTTTTACAGAGATTTGTAAATAGTAACAAAAATAATATTTTAGTAAATTTTCCTATTCGTAATCTAGACTTATCAAGTTATGTTGTAGGATATAATAAACATAATTTTAAATATGATCTTATTGGTACATGTAATCACAGTGGTAATATAAATGGAGGACACTATACCTGTTTTTCCAAAACTAATAACAATTGGTATTTATATAATGATACGGGTACATCTTTAGTAAAAAATGAAAATAGTATAATATCAAATAATGCTTATTGTCTTTTTTATAGAAAAAAAAACATTATATAATATATGAGTTCTTCAGGATTTTCTTTAGATTCCGGAAATTTAAGTTCTAAAACGTATGATTATTTAACAAAAATGATTATATCTCCTGTAGCATTATTTATAGTTTGTATATTAATTGCAATAACATATGGACTAGGTTCAGGGTCAGCATCCAGTGCGTCAATGTTAGAAATAATCGTTTGGTCTGTATTTACATTATTGGTAGTATTAAATGGATTTTTATATTTTTTTGGAATAGAAATAACAACCTATTTTGATAAATTTTTACAAGGTAAAACAACAATTGGTGTAGATGTAGAAGATAAAGGATTAAGAGATCAAGTGTTTCATATAAGAGACAATAAATATACATATCCAGATTCTCAGGCTATTTGTAAAGCATACGGTGCACGTTTAGCAACATATACTGAAGTTGAGGAAGCATATAATAAAGGAGGTGAATGGTGTAGTTATGGATGGTCTGATGCTCAGCTAGCATTATTTCCTACACAATATGATACATGGAAGAAAAAACAAAACAATAATACGTGTGCTAATGATTCAGGAAATGATTGCGGACGCCCTGGAGTAAATGGCGGTTATATAGCAAACCCGTTAGTGCGATTTGGAGTAAATTGTTATGGTTCTAAACCAAGAATTACAGGAGACGAGAAAGAGTTTATGGAAGAAGGTTCTTATGATTCTAAAAGTAGAAAGGATCAATTAATAGATAAAAGATCTGATTATTGGAATGAACATTTAGATGATTTAAATATTTCTCCATTTAATTCTGGTAAATGGAATGAATTTAATAGAGCATAAATAATAATATAATTGAAATATTTTGATTATATTATTTATTGCGATTTTTTTTAGTACGTCTATTAAGTTTTATTTTATTTTTTTTACTAGCCTTAAATGGTGACGATTTGGCTTTATTAATTATATTATTATACGTATTATTATTTATAGATTTATTATTGATTATTGTTTTATACTTATATTTTTTATTTTTTGTATTTACTTGACAATGTAATCCTAATGGAATACATAAAGAAGATAATCCTTTTGGAAGATCCATAAAGTTGTGTAATGCTAATCCTCCTTTTTGAATCATAAGTATACTATAAAAATTAGTAGAAAGATATTTTTAATTATATTATTTATTATATGTTCTTTTTACTGATTTTTCTATTTTGAAATCTCTATTTTCTTTTATATATGTCATAAGTTTTCCTACATGCTCTTCATTTCGTATTGTATTCGTTAAACACTGTTCAATATATTTATAAGTTAATGGCGACTGTATCTTATTTACACCTACTTTTAATTTTCCATCTGTAATTTCAATTGTAGGATTCTCAAGATTATGCATCTCTAAATAGTGCTGAATAGACCCTTCTACTTCTAATTTTTTATTTCGTATTTCTTTAAGTTTCTCATTAATATGTTTAATATTATTGTCTAAAGAAACCCATGATTTAATATTTTCTTCAAAAGACATTATATTATATATAATATAATATCTTTTATATGCATATATATAAATGTATTACTTTGCTTATGGATCAAATATAGATACGAATCATTTTATAAAATTTATATCTGCTCATCATATTAAAGTAATCGGTCCCGCGTATATAAATAATCATATATTCAAATATAGAAAAATTAAAAATAGTAAATTAAGATCAGGCGTAGCAAACATAGAAGAACGACTATATTCAAAAACATACGGGATTATATATTTTATAAAAGACGATACAGACATAGAGAGATTAGATAAAAAAGAAGGATATATTAATGAATGCAATGAGAATAATAAATATAATAAAATAATAATTCAAGCAACGGTGTTAAATAATAATAAAAAAATTAATTGTTTTGCGTATCAAATAAATGAAAAGTTTAAAGATTATCAACTAAAACCACGCATAGAATACATAAATTTTTTAAAAAATGGTAATAAAATGCATAATTTAGGTAAGTTACATTTTAATAGAATAAATTATATTGTTACATAATTTACAATCACAGATATAATTACCAATATAATTTATAAGTTCCTTTGGCATTTTTTGTTTAAAGATATAATAAATATTTAGTTTAATTTGTTTATTTGGATTTAATGTTATGTTTTTAATATTAGAATATAATGGAAAAAAATTAACATGTGATGTAAATATCATTACATCACTATTTATTTTGTAAATACTATCTATTTTTGAAATAAATTTCTGACTATTTGTTAATTCAAATGTCACACACATATTTTGTTTGGAGATAAGATCATTGTATATATTATCTATATACACTTCGTATGCATTTATTATTGCCATCGCTTTAATTGTATCATGTATTGCTATAATTCCTGTAATTGTATAATACGTAAATCGCGCATAAATTATTAATTTATAACATAAATTAGAAATGAAAATATATACAGAATATAATATCAAATATATCAATAACATATTAATATAGAAAATATACTTTTATATATTAATTTAACGTCTTTTTCTTTTACTTAATTTTGATGTTTTTGTTAGCTTTCTATTGTGCATTTTTTTTTGAAGCGCAAATAATCCGAAAGGTACTAATGCTTGTTCAATAATACCTCCTACAAATCCTCCTTTATTTGAACGACGGCGATTACTGCGCGTTCTCTTTTTATTTTTACGCAAAGTTGTTCTTTTTTTAGTTGCTCTTTTTCTTACGGTTCGGTTTCTTCTGCCACCATTCAATGATTTACTTAAAGTCATATAATATATAATAATATAAAAAAGTTATTCAAAATATTAATCATTATTTATTGTATATACCAATTTCTTAAACCGAGAGAAGTAAAATAACATAATAATATTTATACATAAATTAACAATTAATAAAACAAACAATAAATAAATATAAATGCTGATTTCTTGCATTACTATATCTACCATTGGTTGACAAAATTGCTTAATTTGATTTTTTACTTCTTCTTTTTTTAAAATTTCTAAACAATCGTCCAATATAGTCATATTATTACAATAGTTATATTATAATATTTATATTGTTACTAAAATTAAGATAATTCGTGTTAATGTTAAACTAATTATATTTAAATATTTTATGGATAATAATATTATTTTACCCAAAAATGATTTTGATTTTGAAAATATTACCGTATTGTCGCCATCTACTATACAAGGAAAAACATTCTTATCAAAAATTCAAAATGATAATAATGACCTGTATATTCAAACACCTAAATGTATATCAAAAAATGGATTTGTAACAAGTGGAAAAAAAACATATATTGATCTCTTATTTGAAAAAGACAATGATGAATTTATTGAATGGTTTGAAAATTTAGAAAATAAGATTCAACAAGAAATATATAAAAAACGAGAACGATGGTTTAGAGGTGAAAATATAGAACAGAGTGACATAGAAGATATATTTACATCACCTATTAAAACATATAAATCGGGTAAATATTATTCAATTAGAGTTAATTTAGGTAGTCCTAGAATTATACAACATATTCCATTAAATATATTTGATGAGAATGAAAATCAATTAGAAATGGACGATATTCAACCTAATACTAAAATGATTACTATCTTACAACTACACGGTTTAAAATTTAATGTAAATATTAATTTTCAAATATATATAGAATTAAAACAAATATTAACAGTTGACGATGAAAAAATGTTTAAAAAACCACTGTTTAAAGTAAATAATACAAAAAAAATAAATCAAGATACTACACAAAAAATAAATCAAGATACTACACAAAAAATAAATCAAGATAATACTTTAGAAGAATTACAAAATAAAACAACCCATCTATCAAATGTCTCTATGCCTATTATTAAAACAGAACCTCTAGGCGAAACAGAACCTATAGGCGAAACAGAACCTCTAGTTGTAACAGAATATCTAGGCGAAACAGATCCTCTAGTTGTAACAGAACATCTAGGCGAAACAGAACCTCTAGTTGTAACAGAACATCTAGGCGAAACAGAAAAAATGGTTAAAGATAATAATAGTTTAGAAGAATATAATCCTGATATATTAAATATATCAGATAGTTTTACTATTAAAAAACCAGATGACGTATATAATGAATTATATAAAACCGCAAAAGAAAAGGCTAAAAATGCAAGGTTACATGCAATTAAAGCCTATATGGAATTAAAACATATTAAGCAAAATTATCAAATTGATGATTTAGATAGTGAAAATGATTTTAGCGAAAGTGAATTTCAAAGTAGCGATGAAGAAAGTGAAAATGAAGAAGATACTTCTCCAAAATTAGATTTTATTGAATTAAGATAATTAAATGTTATTTAGGATTTTACTGAAAATATTTTATCCCTTATTGTATATAAATGGTAAAATATACGAAAATTTCGGATTTTTGCAAACCTAATGTTATGTTTCTAATAGCAATTTTCATATTTGCAATTGTAAGTATTGGATTATATTCTAATAATAAAGCTAGAAATTTTGAAGGCAACACTGGTGTAGCCGGAAATTCTAAATCAGTAAGTAACTCGCCCCACTCTATGCCCAATGTAGGAATTAAAGCAGCAGGACCTTTGGGATCAAATGAAGATTATGCATCTGTAAGTGGTATTAGTACTGGAAATAGTACCGGCCTTCCCGCAACTGACACCAACATTGCACGCGAAAATATTAATAATCCCGATGAATTATTACCCCAAGATAGTTCAAATAATTGGGCAAAATTAAATCCTAGTGGAACAGGAGATACAGGCGATGTTAACATGTTAAAATCGGGTCATCATATTGGAGTGAATACAGTAAGTAGTTCATTACGTAATGCAAATCAAACACTTAGATCTGATCCTCCAATTCCTGTACAAAATGTAGGACCATTTTTAAATTCAACCATCGGACCAGATAAGTGGAGAGTTCCATTTGAACTTGGAGAAGCGCCAGCAACCTGTGGAAGTGCTAATTCATCAATGTAAATTAATTTCTAATCAATATATATGCAATTGGATATCTTTGGATATATATTTATTTTTTTTATACTAATTATTTGTTTAAAAATATATAACGAATCAGATGCATTCGGTTTAAAATGTATTATATCGGATGTTGATGGAGAGAAATATTGTGTTAGAGAGAGAAGTAAATTAGAATTAGCCGCAGATCTTTTAGCAAAAGTTACAGAAAAAATGCAAAAATTAGTCAACTATGTTGCAAATAAACATCCAAATAATGAAGATGTAAAACGATTAGTAACCAACTTTAATCCTAAAAAAATATCAGAAACATTACCTACTAGTGAATTAACAGCATATAGTGAAAATAAAGGAGAAAAAATAGCATTTTGTTTAAATACAAAAAAAAATGGCAATAAATTGATAGATATTAGTACATTAACATTTGTAGCTATTCATGAATTAGCTCATTGTATGACTGCGTCTGTTGGACATAAACCAGAATTTTGGCAAAATATGAAATTTTTATTAACAAATGCAAAACAAGCAGGTATTTATAATCCAGTAGACTACAAAAACAATCCAAAAGATTATTGCGGTACAGTTATTAGTGATAATCCTTATTACGATATTAAATAATTTTATATAATATTAATGTATTATATGAAATATCAGATTATAATATTAATTCTGTTCATGGTATTTATAATTCTATATGTTAACTATAGCTATAGTAGTATAGTTGATAATATAAAACAAAATACAAAATATAAATGGAGAGAAGAAATAAAAACAATAAAATCTCCACCATTTCCGATTGATGTTGTATATACATGGTCAGGAGAGAATTACGAATCTACAAATATTCGGTTTACAGACCATAATGAATTGAAATATAGCATTCGCTCAATTAAAATGTTTTTACCATGGGTTAATCATATTTATATATTAATGAATCCGCCAGCGACATACCCTTCTTGGATGAAAAAAACTAATTATATTACTATTATTGACCACGCCGATGTTTATAATACAAATGTTAAATACACAAATTCAAATGCAATAGAAACATTTTTACCCTATATTCGCAATTTATCTGAACATTTCATTTATTTAAACGATGATTTTTTTATTTGTAAACCATTAGAATTTAGTAATTTTTTTACATATGGCGGTAAAGCAATTATTCCACATTTTAAAACTAAATACAATGATTTTAATGTCATAGGGGATACTAATAATTTAAATATTAAATTTCCAAAATTCGGAGGTTGGTATCATCATATACCTATCAACTTAATTAAATCTCAAATAATTAGTTATCATAACGAATATAAAGATTATATATCTTTTGTAAGATCAATTCATAGTAGAGAAACATTAGGATGTGGTATATGTTTAAAAAATAATTTAAAATGTCCATGCCAACAGCAACATTGGCCTATTATTTATTACATGCACGATAATAATAAAACTGTTTTTAAAAATTATGAACCAACTGATATTGCATATTATAATATTTATTGGATATTATATTTTAATATTTTAGATGATTTATATATTAAAAATCCAATGTTTTTATGTTTGAATAATGCTACAAAAACGAATGTTGAAAATAATAAAAAAATAACATCTATATTTACAAAATTTAGTGATCAATATTTCTTTTTAAAACCACCACATGAAATTTAAAATATAATAAATTAAATTATATTTTAAAAATAGTAGCTATATATTATATGTCTGATACAATATTTAAAATATTTCATATGATTTCAGAAAATGAAGCATCTGAATTATACATATTTAATAAAAAATATAAAAATGAACAAGTAGCATCTATACCAGATAAATCAAAATTTAATAAAATAGAATTAAGTTACATTAAAACATCTACAGTCATATACACGATAGATGAAAATATTTATAGCCATGATACTATATATACAGTACAAGAAAAACTTTTAAAAAATTCATTTATTTATAGTAATATTCCTATTTTTTCATTTTATATGTTTGGATTGTCAAAATTAAAAGAATTATCGCCAGATACTATTAATTTTTGCTGTGATGCTTTAAGATATATATCAATTGGTATATATATTGACGATGATAATTTTATAAACTATTATAATAATCCTTATAAAAATACAAATACAAATAAATTTTCAATTTATACAGATAATAGTAAAAAGGTATCTAGCTATAATATTCATAATAATAGTATTTATTTTTCAACATGTGATGATATAGCTGATACTACAAATATGATATTTAATTATTTTCCAAGATTATATGAGTTGGGTATAAATAGTAAAGAACAATATCAGTCGCGAAAATCAGAATTAATAGAAAATAATTCAAAACATTTTAACGATACAGTAAAACTATCTTGGAATATTATTAATTATTTTAATAATTACCTTAACCATAAATCTAGTAAAAAAATACAAATATTTAATAAAATAAAATCATTAACATTTATTAAAAATCAAAGAAATGATATTTTTTTACCTATAGAAATTTTATTTCGCAAGTTACAAACAACTAATAAAGTTCCAATATTAAAATTAAATATTGGAACTAAAAGTATAAATCAGTATAGATTATATGGAAAATATAAGAATACCAATATGGACATACTACCAGATATCAGCTTACATGTTCTTAATAAATTATATAATAATTTATATGATTTAAAACAAAAATCATTATCGTGTTTGATAATACACGAATATCGCAATAAACCTGTATATGTTGTTATTAATTTATTAGAAAATGGTAATTATTTTCTACATTTTCAACCATTAAAAATATTAGATATATTAAATTATAATTTTAATATTGATACAATTGAACTTATATGTAAAGAATCTATTAATATTTTTTTTAATTCAATCAATAGAATTGTGTTAGATCTTCCTATCAATAAATTTAAAATAAATAGTTTATATGATGAAAATATAATTATAAAACAAATACAGTGTAATTATACATACACATTTAAAGACGTTAGAGCTGTAGAATTTAATTTTAAAAAAATAGTAAAACTAGTTGAATTCATATTTAAATCAAATAATATTAAAAGTATTTCAAATATGAACTTTGATTATGTATATTCTACATCAAATATATTTGGATATCCTAATATATTATTAGAACGGCAAAGTTCAAGAACAAAAACTTATAATGTTTCTATCAGTAATATTCAAAATATATATGATATTGAAATATCTACATCATTTTTAAATGGGCTGTTTGATATATTGGAAAACCCTATTGACTTTTATAAAAATTTTGGAGAATTGGGTGAAATTAATTGGAAAAATATGTATATAGTAGAAGATAAATATGCCAATAGATTAAAATCAGAATTTGATACACATGATCAATCAGATGAGGACGATGAGGACGGAGATGACCAACCTAAAGAAAATAAAGTCGTTACTATGAAAGATATTTTAAGTAAAATGAAAACAAAAATTCCATCAAAACAAGAATCTGAGGTAGAACCAATACAAGAACCAATAGAAGAATCCGATGTAGAACCAATAGAAGAATCAGATGTAGAACCAATAGAAGAATCAGATGTAGAATCCGATGTAGAACCAATAGAAGAACCAAAACCAGAATCAGATGTAGAATCAATAGAAGAAGAATCAAAACAAGAATCAAAACAAGAATCAAAACAAGAATCAAAACAAGAATCAGCATTAACAGAAGACAATGAAGAAATAGAAGAAGAATCAAAACAAGAATCAAAACAAGAATCAATAGAAGAATCCTCATTAACAGAAGAACCAGTAGAAGAATCAAAACAAGAATCAGCATTAACAGAAGACAATGAAGAATCAAAACAAGAATCAAAACAAGAATCAAAACAAGAATCAAAACAAGAATCCGCATTAACAGAAGACAATGAAGAAATAGAAGAAGAATCAAACCATGATGAATCTAGCGATGAAGAATTAGATTTAGATTTTGACGGTAGCAGTAAAGGAACAGATAGTTCTGATTTTTTAGGAGGAGCAACAAAGGAAACATTGAGGGATTATCTACAAGCCAGAATAAGAAATAAAGATCCTTTACTTATTGAGAGAAGTGAAAAAATCCACACAGCACCATACAGTAGAACATGTCCTACGGTAGGTAAACGACAACCTGTAATATTAACAGATGAAGAAAAGACTTTTATAGATTCTCATCATCCAGGATCATATGGTAAAGCATTAACATATAATACACAAGATAATCAACAATTACATTATATATGTCCTAGATACTGGTGTGTTGATGAAAATATTAGTTTAAATGTATCGGAAGTAAATACAGATGGTGAAAAAATAACAAGTGAATTTTGTAAAGATAGTAGCGGTAATTATGGTTCTATATTATCATTTGAGCATAAAAAAAATCATTTTGATAAAAACGGTAAATATGCGTATCAAACGCCTGCTGTAGGTGAGAAATCATGTATTCCTTGTTGTTTTAAAAAGTCAAGTACTGCTAATAAAATAAATTCTAAATGTATTGCAACAGAGTTGGGCGAAGAATCAACAATAATAGAAAAGACATCATCTAAAGAAAAGACATCATCTAAAGAAAAGACATCATCTAAAGAAAAGACATCATCTAAAGAAAAGACATCATCTAAAGAAAAGACATCATCTAAAGAAAAGACATCATCTAAAGATCATGATGGCATTGTAATAGATGATAAGTCTGAAGAAAGTAAATTAATTCCTGAAATAAAAGATATCGGTGATAATGTGCGTATTGAAAAACATAAAGAAGGTGAAAAAACATACAATTATATACAACAATCTAATAAATTTCCATTAGATATTGGTAAATGGGGACATATACCCGAACAAATAGAAAATTTATTAAATATAGATAATAATAATTGTGATAAAACTCCATGCTTATTAAGATATGGAATTGAAAATAGTAAAAAACAATCATTTTTATCAGCAATGGCGTCAGTATATAACTACGCAGTACACATGCATGTTACTAAAACACCAAATGGTACTCCTATAACTATACCCACAGAAGAAAGATTAAAACATTTATCATTAGATACATTTAAAAAATATATTATTACTTCATTAAATTTGGATATATTCAATAAGTTACATAATGGCAATCTTGTTGATATTTTTAGTTCTACAAAAAATGTATCATTAGATAAAGTTGAATATAAATCAACCGAATTATATAAAAAATTAATAGATAAAAAAAGTAATAAAATTTTACAGTTAATCGTAAATAGTTATGAAAATTTTAAGAAATATATTATGTCAGACAAGTATATAAATTATACTTATTTATGGGATTTATTTATAACACCAAATGAAAAGTTATTTTTCAATGGAATAAATATTGTGATATTAGAAATAAATGGTATAGATGAAACTCAAAACGTAAAACTAGTTTGTCCAACATCATATTATTCAGATAAAAATTTTTATATTGATAATAATACATGTATTTTAATTAAATATGGGGATTATTATGAACCGTTATATAGACAATATGATCATAGTAGTATATCTTTTACATTTTCAACATTCAAGTATGATGATATACAATTATCTGATTTTTTTATAAAAATAAAAGAATTATATGAATCAAAAGAAAAATGTTTACCGTTTCAAATATTTGAAAATAGTGATACTTATAAAATATATACTTCCACTAAAATAATAAAAATATTGGAGACGTATAAAGTTGAAATATTATCGCAAGTAATTGATATATTTGGGAAAGTAAACGGGATAGTTATAACACTAGACAGTAATAATATACAATATATACCCTGTTTTCCAAGTAATATTAATATGAAATATGACATTATATTTACAGGCGATTTTGAATTTAATAATTATGAAAAAACTGTACAAAATTTAAATATTATAAATGATTTAACAAGTAAAGAATTAAAATGTTTACTAGCTAAGAACATAGTAGATACTATAAAAAATAAAAAATATATTGTAGGTATATTGACTGAACTAAATTTATTTGTACCTATAAATGATATAGTAGAAAATACGATTGATGAAGTACCTGAAGAAAAAAATAAACATGTATATATTGATAAAAATATGAAAATAAATATTTCAAATACAAATGAATCAACCAGTGTAAGTAATAGTTATTTAAAAAATAATATAGAATTAGAGACATTATTTTATAATAGGTTTAAGATACTAATTCGTAATAGATTAAATAATAATAAAATATTACAAGGACGAATATTTGATATAATTAAATCACCTGATATAAATTATACTATAAAACAGCAAAAAGTATATAATGAAATAGATAAATTAATAGATGATATTATTATTTTTACAGACGAGGATACGCTACTTAATTGTATTCATCGTGCAAATTTATTAGAATATAAAGAAAAAGACTGTTTTGAAAAAAATAAAAAGCAATTATTACCAAAAGAAAATTTGATTACCAAAAAAAATAATAAATTTGTATATACTTTAAAATTAATTGATGAAATGATACGAACACAGCACGGTCTATATTTTTTTGAAGTTCCTAATAAATATTTTTCATATATAAATAATTTTAATTTTGAAACACATAATAATGAAATAATTATTTCACAAAATGAATTACCGCGATTATATAGTGAAAAACAAAAAATTAATAACAATATTTATAACGAAAATATATCATATGAATTTGCGAATCCAATTATTGATAAACAAATAGAAAACAAAGTTACAATAAAGATAAATAAAACTAAAAAAAAATATGAAAAACAACGCGATATAGAAACAGCTGCTCATAAACAAACAAAAAAGAATAGACGACCTAGATGCCCAAAAGGAATGCGAAGAAATAGAAAAACAGGAATATGCGAACCTATGTAAATATACTTATTCATCGTCTGAATCTGTATCGCTATCATTTCTATCAATACTATCAATGCTACTATCATCGTCTAATAATTCTACCCCACCTCCATTGATATCAATACTAGCATCGTCCTTTATCTCATCCTCCTCTATC
>Ga0209533_1002394_pt1 | contig 17021 bp, 12 predicted proteins | sample COG_04_FD_184748 | JGI IMG/M metagenome (GOLD analysis project Ga0209533, IMG submission 184748) | Pelagic Microbial community sample from North Sea - COGITO 998_met_04 (SPAdes) (version 2) | ecosystem: Environmental > Aquatic > Marine > Neritic zone/Coastal water | place: Helgoland, sampling...
TATTAATGGTTGCAAATAATTTGGATGCATTGTTATTATCAACATTGCTACCTGTAGCTGTTGCCATCGCAATACCACTTGGATTTGCTAAGTCTAAAGCTCGAGCATTTAAAAGTGCTACACCAATATCTGGGAGTAGTAAACCATATGATCCTTGTGATGTATAACCTGCTTCTGTAGCACCCGCTGGGATTCCTGCTGTAGTAGCGGCACCATTAGATCCTGATATTAGTTGGTAAACTCTACCAGCACCATTATATTGTACTACTGTTGTTTCTTGACTATTATCTGTTAAATCTATCTGACTATTTGCTGCTGAACCTGAAAGTCTTAAATTAAATGAGCCTAAAAATAATTCTTGTTTATATTGAGCCCTTTCAAAGTTAAGAACATAGAAATCTGATTGAGTTACTTCTCCAAATACAAACTGAGCATTTTCATCTTCTAAAACTAAGTTTCTATACTGACCATATAATGATCTTGTAGGAGATTGTCCGTTAACAGCTGAATCAAATAATAAACTACCACTGCCTTTAGCATTGGCATATGCTATATCAAATTGAATTGCTGCTGATGGATCACCTGAGCCTGTTTGATATACAGATGTGAAATAATCTCCAGCTGAAGATGCAGCCTGTGTAGAGGAAGTAAAAAATGTAGTTAAGGTAGGATTACCTGTACTCCATAATGTTCCGGATACTGAATCTGAGGAAATTACAAAATCTGAAGGTTGTAATTGTTTAAATGATGCCATTTTTTATTTTTTAATTAGTTTGAGTAATTGTTACTGGGATAGTTGTTCTTGCTCCTGAGTCTCTACCTATTATTGTTAGTGTAGTATATAAAGCAGCATTAGTACCAAATAAAGTATTAATTGTAGTTGCTCTTAATGTAATTGAAGTACCAATAACTGTTTTAGAAACTGATGTTCCTAATGTTGTTGTTTGATTAGCTGATGCTGCTGCTGGTGTATCAATTCCGGTTGCTGTAAATTCAGCCATTGTTCTAATATCACCTATGGTTGCTGTATATCCTGAAGCTTCAAATAATTGATTATCACCTAAATAATTTAATGTTTGAGGTGTAATTGCAAGTGAAGCACCTTGTCTTAATGTAACAGCTGTATACCCTACATCAAGTACAGGCATTTTAGCTGTTCCTCTTGGTAAAGTAACAAGTTTATATTTCATTGATTGCATTTCATTTGGAATTGCTTCAATCAGAGGCATATTTTCTATTGCCTGACCATAAAAAGCAGAGCCGGATGGGTGGTTTGGATTATATAATGTATAATCGATTTCATCATCTCCTAGTGCAAATTGAGTAATTGTAAAAGAACCATCGCCTTTAGCGAGTAATTGTCTTCCTTTTGTTGTTAAGATAGCGTCAACTGTTACTACCGAATTATTTAAGTATCCCATGGGTGTGTTTTGTTATAAATATTGTCGTTGTATAAATATATTAAAGTTTTATTTGTTATCCAAGCTATATTAAACTATTAACTGCCTGCATTAGATTTTTGAATAATTGATACAGCTTCTGGAAAATTATCTTCTAGTTTATCTGTTACAAATTCTGATCTCATAGTACCGGGTGATGTGCTTCCTTCAGGTTTATCACTATCAATTAATACATATGAAGCATCATCTACATATCTTCTTAATAAAAAATGATCTTGATTTGCAGCTGTAGACATTGAGTCGTTTAGTAGAATTTTAAGCAATCCATCAGATTCTTGGCTTGGGAATTTTACAGCTGAAATCATTCTGCTATAAGCTTCAACACCATTAAACCTAATTTCATCTCCTACTTGAACCGTAAAATCCTGAATTATAGGATCAAATTCGGGACGAGGGTCATTTGTACCATTCACATTTGATTGTTCCCAAGATTGGAATTGTCTAGAACCATAAACTTCAGATAAACCTGCAGATCCTGTTAACCACAATCTATCCCAATTACTACCTGTAGTCCAATACACAGGATCTACTACTCCATCAGGATTAATTTGATTAGTTGAAGTAAAAGTATCATTAAGATTATAATTCATCATAAAAGTACCACCAAAACTTGCTTGATACCATACTTGTACTGTATCTCCACTTGAAAAATTTCGAAATCCTGAATCAAGGTTAATAAAGTCTGTTGTAGAAGAACCTCCATAAACCCCTGAAAATGAATCTAATATATCATTAAATGGGCCTGTACCCGAATAGTTTAGTAATAAGTATACTTGGAAATTCCCATAACCTGAAAAGAAAGTTACACCATTAAATTCAAATTTAACTGGGGAGTCTGTATTTGATGAAAATGTAAATTTGTCTGTAGATAAATCCCATTGACCTGTATTGGGTGAAGTTGTAGTATCCCAATTATATACTTGGTTATCTCCATTATTAACTATTAGAGAAATATCTCTAGTAGCACCAAATTGATAATTTGTTACCGATATTGAACCCGTATTAAATTGAATTGATCCACTTTCCCCACCAGGCCCCATATCTGCTCCTGAATAAGAACTACCACTATCAGTGTATAATAAAGTATCGACCCTTGAACCACCTCTTATAACGGTTTGAGAACCATTCAATTCATTCATTGGTGCTTCAAATAGGGTGGGATCCTCTAAGTTAACAAATACTGTTTCTCCTGTTTGGAAGGAATTTTGTGTTAAATATAATTTTGTTTCATCGGGTGGTATTGTATTACCATCTTGATCTACTAAGAATTGTATGTGAGCAATACTTTTATTATTTAATTCTGGGGATGTGCCATTGAAATTATCACAGTATGCAAAGTATGTTTTTTCTCTACTTACTGTAGGTAGCTTACCAAATGTATTTACAGAAGCCGAATTCCAAACATTAAATGCTTCTGATGTTGTTCTTGAACCTTTATATCTAGGATTAATTTGAGATAATGTAGTATAGTTTGAATTTTGGACATTTGCAAATTGTGCAGAATTATTTAAAATTGCTTCTTGATTTGATGGATCTTGTTGACTTGATTCATAATCTACATCATAATATAAAGTACCAGGTCTATTAATTATAGCATTTCCTTGTAAAATATCACAATCTGAATTTCTAAAATTACCAGGATTTGATTGTTCTAATATTGTTGGAAGTGGGAGTTTATTTCCCTGGTCATCACTACCCGATTGTATGATAGAAAAATATATAGGTGTACTTCCAGTTACTGAGGTTGGTTGAGAAAATGATGCATAATCAGAACTTGATGAAATAGCCCCAACCAATGATAGGGGTGGGTCGAAGGGGTTACTTGGGTTATTCCATGATGGGTTTGGATATAGGGATTTTACCATAAACCCTAAAAAATACCTGGTTTCTATACCACTCTGGTCAGTTGCCAGGAATTCACTTTCATCCGTTCCCTGTGTAGGAAAGAAACTTTGACTTGGGGGAGCTATTTGAAATAAGTGTTCTCTAGCGGAGGTAAGAGGTGAAAAATTACCATCATTACCTTCCCATACTACTTTATATTCAGGAAAACCACTACCCCCATATTTTTCTTGAACCATGCAAAACTGTACATCGGCTGAAGTATCAACTGTTCTAATGTTGTTTAAATTACTAAAATCTGATACCTTAATGTTACAATCGTCGCTTGTACGACCTGGGATTGGTTTAGCTTGAACCTGTAGTAAACTATCATTTGAATAGTGATATATCATTTCACCATTCGGTTGGAAAACTGATTCTGAAACAAAGTTTGGATTCTTTTTTGTTACAATTACATTATCGGGGGTACTACCTATGATATTTAAAATTGATAGTGGAAAAAATACTTGGGGAAATAGTGGGTTATTAGTCTTATATTTACCACTATTTATTTCAAAGGATTGGGTAGGTGCTAATGTACCACCTGAAGATCCAGCCCATATTGCAAATTCTTGAACATTGGTTGTATCATACCAAGCTGAATCAAATGAAATATCTATAATATTGTTGTTAGTATATGTTGGGGGTCTATCTCCTGAGGGTGATGTGCTACCTATATTATATAAGTAATCCGTTCCTAAATCTGCGGGGTTGCCTAAAAAGTTATATCTTGTTGATTCAAGTTCTGAAATTGTTGTAACTGCAGTTAAACTTGCTACAGCATTTCCTAAGTTATTCCCTTCAGCATTAAATTTAGAAACTCTAACTTGAGAATAAGTACCTGGGGTACTTGTACTACCTGTACCGAAGAAATAGGCATACCCATTAATCATAGGGGTAGTATATGAATCTACAAATCTATCAGCTGTTACAAATGAACTTGAAGCATTAAACATGGATGCCGAGAAATTAACTGAATCTGGTAAACCGTGTAAATATACGAAACAATCAGAACTTAACTCACCATCAGTTACAATATATTCTGATCCACTATATTCACCATTGTAAAATTCTTCCTGTTTAGAATCAATAGTTTCAAACACACCTGCTACTGTATCTAAAGATTGTGTAAATGATTGGGTTAAATTTGTAACTGGTGTTCCGAATGGTAATTCTGTTCCTATACTTTGTTCGTATGGATTATTTGCTATTTGATTATAAACATTTGGACCACCACCAGCACCACCTTTAATTGATCCAATTGAAACTGATCCACTAAGAGCTAAATCTTTAACATTATAATCAACCATTGTATCATCAGCTGATCCTGTACCTTGCACTCTTGCAATTTTAGTTGTTGGATTTACTTTAGGGTGTGGGTATCTACTTCTTTCAAGTAAATGTTGTTTAATTACAACACCTGATGATAGTGATGATTTAGCAGGAACAAAATCCTTAATCATCTTAAATAATGAATTATCAAAGAATTTGATAAGTCTTACATAATCAAAAACATCATAATTTGATGTGTATTTTTCAAAATATTCTCTTGAAAATTGAGTTAAATCTTGATAATCTGTTCTATATGGAACTTCTTCATTTCTTGTAAATTCTGCGAAATTTGAATTTGTACTTCTAGTATAGAAATTATAACGATTATCTCCTATTTTTTCCCCTAAATTAAAATACCCAATTTGCTCAATTATATCATCATTAATCTCATTTTGTGGAGAAAATGCTGCTTCAATTGAATTAACATCCGGAGTAAATGATTGTGATAGAGGTAATTGTTGTTCAATACTTCTATATTTAGATAATACTTGATTACTACCTTCTGGGAGTATTTGTTCTCCTATTCTTACTTTATCTGTAATTCTATTTTTAATACCTGCAGCTGGTTGATCTAAAAAGATATATTCAGTATTAGGTACAAATATTGGAGTAGTATTATAAGCAAAAACACTATCACTTGCAAACGATTGTGTTACTATCCAAGATCCCGTAATTTTTGGATGTACGGATTCAAGTGAACCTGAATTTAGTTCAGCACCTAAAGATGCTCTAAAAGCTAAATCTAGAGGAGATGAGTTTAATGTGTTACCTTCGGATGATAGTGGGTTTTGGACATAATCATTAAATACAGACTCACTTAAAGATGGTTTGTAATATCTAATTTCTTGTAAACTACCTGAGAAGTATTCATTACTACCACTAGCAAATGTGCTTGTTGTAGCACCGGCCCATAGAGTATTAACTTCTTGAATTGATGAAGATGCTTGAAAACCTATATATGAGGCATCATCTCCAATGTATATTTTATTTTTAGTATATAAGTCATATCCAGTACTACCACTGTTAATTAATACTGACCACCAACCATTATCAAATATAGGCAAGTAAACACTAGCACTAACTGTTAAATCTGTTGGATCTGGGTATAGTCTTAAATAACCATAATCTTTATATGTACTAACTACTGAACCTGAATATGAACCTGAAGTTAATCCTGAATTTTCATATTCTAAATTTAATGCAATTCCATTATTTGTAGACCATAAGGATTGGGTAAAATGCTCTGTAGGTACTCCATCACTCTTGAATCTAAATTCAACAGCACCTGGTCTATTATCTGTAGCACCCCATGTTGGATTAAGAGTAAAATCACTACTTACAAAATTTGAACCCGAGGTATAAAACCCATAATTAAATTTATTATACCAATAATCCCAATCATTTGAGTTATCTCTATCTTTACCTCCAAATTCATTAACACGTAGAATTGTATTAGGAATACCATAAGAAGCAATTAAACCTTTAACACCTTGTATTGTACCTTTCTTTTTAAGGAGGTATGGGAGATTATGATATAAACGTTTGTATATCGATTTATTAACGTCATCTAATGGAGTAATTGCAGAGGATGCCGTTACATATGAAGTAATAAGTTCCGAACCTGTATACGGTAAAAGACTACCAGAAGGTGTTAAACCTAAAAACGCAGAATATAAATCATCTGATGAAAATTGGTTTTGATAAATTTTTAAACCAAAATCTCTAATAGCTTGGGCTACTAAATCTTTAGAAATACCAAAATTTAAACGGTTATCTGCATCATATTTGTTGGTAACATCTTTTAAATAAATCCAAATATTATCAAAATGTTGACCTAGCATTTCTATAAAAAGTTGGTAAGGTTCATTTTGAGAATCATTTAAAATATATTCAGGCATTGAATATAGAAGGTTACTAGGATTTTCAGCATCATACATTGAAGCTGATAATGCTAAACCTCCATATGGGCCATAAGGGAATACATTATTTGGAATTGTTGTACCTTCTACACTATTACCAATCCAATTTAATACTTCGGTTGAACCCGTAGAGTATAGAATGAATGGGGGTTCTGTGTTTTGTTTAGGCCATGCATGTGAACTACTTTCAAAATATAAAAAATACTCATAATCATCAAAATTTCTAATGATTCTATCTATCTGTTGTTGAGAAGCAGCTTTACTTTCAGAAACATAAAATGATGCTGATGATGAACCTGTTATATTAAAATCAAAATTTATTAAATCATTAGTATTATCTTCAATTTGAGAAACTTTAGTATAAAAATTTAATAATCTTTGTTCTGCTGAACTAAATTGGATATAATTTGAATAATCTGTATAATCAATATTGATGGATATTCCGTTTTCGTTTAATAAACTACTAACCTGTTGGAAAGAGCTTGTTAAAGTCGTAGCAAGAATATCATCTATAGAACCTAACTTTGTTGAATTATTTACTTCACTTTTTATTTGAAGATTTGTATTAGGACCTTTTAAAAATGGGACACTATCCTCTACTGTAGCATCATCAGGGGTTATTAAGTTAACATTATATGCTACTGGATCCGCTATTTTTAAAGTTACCCAACAAGTTGATTTAGTATTAAATATTGGTGGGAGTGGATCATATAATTTAATTAAAATTGATCCTTCATATATAACAGCATTAATTGCTATTATTATTTGATTATCACCAAAGTTAAGATAAAATTCATTAAAATAATCTTCACTTTCTAGGATTTCTTTAAAAGCTGGAAATGCTTCTAATGCACCTTGAATAACATTACTTGCTAATTTTATTTCAGTTCTATCGGTAGATATCTCTGATATATAAAATGTAGTTTCATTATTACTATTTAATTGGTTTTCAAAGAAATTATAAACAACATTATATTGACCTACATCATATCCTGTATTAATTAAATCTAATTCAGGGGTAATGTCCATTGTAGAAAATCCTCCTAAATTAGTAATAGATGGATCTTGGGTAAATGAGTAACCTGGGAAGTTATAATTTTCTGCTAATAAATTTGAATTAGCATCATATATAAAATATTCAACTACACTTTCGCTAGGTTGGAATATTGAAGTTACTTCAAAGTTTGGAACAATATCATAGTCTTCAAAAGTATAATCTTGAATTGAAAATTTATCTGGTGATATTTGGGTTATTGTAGACATAGACTATTATAAATTTGGGGTAGAAGTTGATGATTGGTTACTACTTTGAGTTCTTGAACTTACATCCCTTAAACTTTCTGCACTATCGCTTGTGGATAGATTTTGTGTGTTGACCGTTGCTAACTCTAATTGTAAATCTAATTTATCATTATTTAAATCTAAAAGTTCTTGTCTTAATGAAGCAATTTCATCTAGTAAGGCTTGAATTTCTGCATTTATTTTTTCATAATTAATATACTCTCCACTAGTTTCAACTAAATATAAATGGGAATTTGTAGCACCTTCTTTTGGAATTTCATAAAATAACCTATCATATTCAGCAAAAAATTCATCTACATTCATAACCGGAATCTCTACAGGTGTAGGAGGTACCAACTGTGTAAATGAAGTATCTACTGTTTTTAAAAAATCAGCTTTATTAAAAACATTTTTATTTAGGTTAATTCTACTCATTATCCATTAATTACTTTAAAATAATATTTATCATCTAAAATATATTCATTCCCATCTAAACTACTAGATATTAAAATTTTGTAATATCTTTCTGGTTCTAACCCATCCATATAAACGTCAAAATATCCTGAAGATGAATCAGCGCTTATTCTTGTATAGGTGGGGTCGAAATTAACAACAAAGATGTTGGTATCCAAGTCTTTTATAGCATAAGTTGATCCTTCTGGTAGATAATAATTTGTTGTATAAATTGATGCCGTTTGGAATACTGTTGCTGGGTATTCTGGGCGTGAATTTACTCTAAATCTATTAACAGCATCCTGGTTAAATTCACCTGGATTTTGTGCTATTGAAACATAGGGTGTTGATGATGTAAGAATTGATAGTGAACCTGTATCTGGCAACCATGAAAAATCATCCCATCTAAATTCTAATTGTGGGGGGTAAATTGTTGAAGTATCAACTGTAAAATATTTTAATTCAGGTTGAACATCAAAGCTTGATACAAATTCTTGGCTTCCCGTAAGTTTAACTAAAAACCCATTATTTGGGATTGCTGAACCTGTATTATTAACACCCGTAAATTGATATACTAATTCTGTTACATCTTGAGTTACATCTAAATCACTTCTAAAATTAAAAGTAACTGATGACGATAAATTCCAACCATGAGCTGTTGAGCCATTTGTTGTCTCAGTATACCAAACCCCACCACCTGCTTCAACTGAACTAGTAACAAAAGATCCTGTATAACTACCGTAAGAGTTTGAGAATGGGTCACCCGCAGGTAACCATCTTGTTGATCCTGAATATCCGGCCCATACCCAACTACACCCATTAGTTGTAAGTGGAGAATCTAAATAAAGACCAGTACCCATATCCCAAGGTTTTGCTGGTAAGTGGATATCAATTGTAGTATCAAATGCTAAGCCTGTTGCTTTGGATGAAAATAATCTTAAATATGCTTTCCAATCTGTACCAGCATCATCATTTATTAAATTATCTAATACATTCCCAACTTCAGTATCATTAAATTGTATTAAAAAACGAGATACTTGTGGGTTTGGTGTTGAAGGAGCAAAAGCTGTAGCCGTAGATTCCATTTGAGAATCTAAACCTGTGTTCATTTGAGGGTATAAGGAATATAAAGTTGCGTCTTTTTCGGGAAATAGTTTATATACAGCCATTGTTTATTTTTTATTCTTGAACATTATTTTTAGGGGTAAAGGGTTGTTGATTTACACTTTGTGGTGATCCTATAGGAGTTAAATCTAACCCACCTGCATCGAAGTATGGGTTTTGGGGAGTATATGTGTGTAAAGTTTGAGTAATTACTCCTCCTCCTTGACCTTTCATACCTGCGATATTTCCAACTCCTAACCCACCAGCACGTGTTACTGTATATTGCCCTGAATTAAATCCCTTTTTAGATTGGTTTACTATTCTATTAGGGCCTCCTGAAGCTCCTTGTTTTACTCCGGCTTCATCTGAAGCTATATCTAATGCCGTAACTTTAAGTGAGCCTAAATCAACAACTTCCCCCCCAGGTTCTACTTCTACTAAATCTGATTTATTTGCCTCACCTGGAATTATGTATCCTTGCCCATCTTGAGGGGTATATTGAGGAGTAAATCCTTCTTTACCACCACCACTTATCCCAACAACTGCAGGATTATTATTTTCAATATCTAAATTTTTAGGACCATCAAAGCCATTCTTCCATAACCCCGACCCATCTTCACCTAAATCAGCTTGTTCATATTGGTTAGCCTCAGGACCCCATTGTTGGGTAAATCCGAATTCCTGCTTACCTGTTTTAGGGAAAAATGTTGTTGGGTTTGTTTCAATGTCTAAAAGAGAATAATCAAAACTAGATGATAAGGTCACCCCATTAGCTTTTATGGTGCTTGCTAAAAAGTTTTGAGTTATAAAAGGCATAATTTTTATTTAGTTATAAATATTGAGTTTAATAAGATACTACGCGTCCCTTAATGTCTTGGTTAGCATTTTTTACTTCAAATATTGATGGATCTATAGATGGGTAAAGAACACCATCTATTGTAGCACCTTCAATGTCATAACCATATTCGGAATATCCATTGGCTACACCACTAAGATTGTTAAAATATAAATTTTTAACAGTTTGTACACCTTCTATTTGATCTAGAATAATATAAATGTCTCTAAATATAATTGGTTGGTTAATTTGCCATCTGTTAATGTTAAAAAACGCAGTGACGGCACTTATACACTGTAGTATCACTTCATTACTATTATAATTAGGTAACACGATAATTTCAAAATTTACACCAATGTTAATTATATATCCATTTTTAATTGTAACCGTATCATTAATCATGCGATTCTGAGATAGATAGGTTTTAAGATTATTTTTAAGTGCTTCTGATGGGGTTTGAAGATTTTTAAATCTATCATAAGATAAACAATATAAATCAAGTGCTGCTATTTTTTCTTCTGAGGTTGTATCATTAGCTAATTTAGGTGTTGCAAAGACTTTTGCAATTGACCCATATTGTGAAGGTAAACTTAAAGCTCTAACTAAATAATCATCTTGTGTTACTGTTCTTGCTTGAGAATTAAACTGAGACATTGCGTTTTGTCTAATCTCTTCAGTAGAATCTCCATCTCCCCCACCACTTGCGGCTATTGGATTATTAATTTGGATTGAGTCAAAAACATATTGAGCCGTAACTGCATTTAAGTTAGGGTTGACAAATGAAAATGCTTCGGATTGTAATTGGTTAATTACATTAGATTGAATATTAGCTCCAACACCCCCGCCTGTTAAATATCTAACAGTTAAAGTTGTATTTGAGGGAGATACACCATAACTATCTGTAAAGATAAAGTTAGATGGTGAGAAAGAAGTTGTTAATTTATTTTGTTCAAATGGTAAACCTAAACCTACATTATCAGGGTTAGGTACAATTGCTTCATCATTATTAGCAACAACTCCAGAACCAAATTGTAACTGTAGAGTTGTAGGACTTAAAAAACGTGTTGCAAATCTTCTATCTGCTTGTTTTAATCTAAGTAAATATGGTGCGTCTGTTGAATCATCTGAAAAATTTGGATCATTTGTATTAGTATTTCTAATAGGGTCAAACACAACATCTTGTGCTAAATAGTCTACTTCATACCAAACATTCCCATCAGAATCTATACAATCTAAAATACCAACAATATTACTATCATTAATTTCTATAGTTTGGAACTGTTGTGGTGAGCCAAATGTAAAATCTTTAGATGTTGTTGTTGCAGATACCCCACTTCTAGTTTTCTTTAAAAGAAAATATTCTGGTGTATTTCCGCTAACACTATAAACTGTAACATCCGTGGGATCTGATGAACTAGAGAAACTAAAATCTACATCAGTATTTATTAAAAATGAGGAAATTGTTTGTAATTCTGAACCTACTTGAGCACCTGCTGGTAATTGAACAGCATATGAAAAATCTGGAATATATACTGATCCACTTAATATAGATGGTACTTGTTGATAAAATTCAATATCTACAGAAGCAACATTAGTTACTTTAGGTTTGTAACCCATCATATAAGCTAAATTATACAAGTTATTCTCTTGACGAGCAAATTGCATAAAATTTTCCTGGATTTGGTTATCTAAATAAAATGAAAGAACATCACCTACATATGCCGCCATCTCCATAAACATCATACCAGGTGATGATGGGGTAAAATCTGTGTAAGTATTAGGGTAATAAGTTCTAGCATACTCAACCAATTGTTGGTTTAGTGTAGAAAAGTCTTTATTTAAATATTTTATATTTCTAGTTTCCATTTATTCAAATGTTAAATTTAGTTCATCTGTTATTCCAAATGATTTTATACTATATGATATAGTTACCGTAATAGCATTAAGATCTTCACTTCCTAATATGTTAATCCCATCTAGGTTTATATTTGGAAAATTTTGACTTATTTCAAAGGATATTTTTTCTTTTAAAAGATCATAGTCAGATTCAGTAGCTGCTTGAAATATGTCAGCTCTTAAATTAGCACCAAAGTTTGGTCTAAAGGGACGTTCTCCTTTATTTGTTAAGAAGAAATTTATTAGATTTGATTTAGTTTGATCTTTAGTAGTATAGTTTTGAGAAAATACAGCATCCCCACCACCGTTAAATGGTAAACCAACACCTAATGCTTGATTCTTATTAAGATCAGCTGGGAATCTATTTGCTATCCTTTGAGCCATTATTTAGTATTTAAAAGACCCATTATTTGATCCATTCCTAGTTCTCCTGGAGGTAAAGTACCATTTGCCGGGTCTACAGGTCCTTGAGCCATGAATTTTCCGGGTGAACTTGTTGTATGTGTTTGACCCCCACCCATCATTTCAGCCATTATATTTTTATATTCTTCTTTGGCATTAGTTGTAGGTTGGGATGAAAGTTGTGGGGTGGGCATCGAAACATTTTCTGATACCACGGTTTTAGGAGAGCGAACTGCTTCTAAAAGAATATCTTTTAATTCTTCTTGAATAGCTTCTTTAACTGCTTCCTTTATCATTTTTTTTAATTCCGTAGATTTCATTGTATTTTTGATTATAAATATTAATTTTTTAATTTATTTTAAAGTGGTCCTGTTTGACTTGCAAATTTCCACACATATAATGTTTGGTCCCATTTAAATGAGGTAAGGAATTCGGCAGTATTTTCTTTACTTTTAAGTGTTATTAATTCACCATCTATATTTCCTTTTCTACCAATGGGGGTAAAAGAAGGGGTTGTTACCTTCCATTCTTTGGTTGGGTAATTACTCCACTTATAGTATTTATTATTATGGTTTTCATTTATTATTCTAACTTCCCCACTTACAGTACCAGGACCACCGAATGGTTCGTAATTTGGTGAATCTACTACATCTGGTAAAGTAGGTAAAATGCCTGAGTTTGATACCAAAGAATCAGTAGGTGCACCACCTAAAAATTCCAAATTAGCAGGTTTATACCTACTTTTAGCATCATCTTGTAATTTTTTAAGTTTAACTAATTGTGATTTAGCATTTTTATCTGTTGAGTTTAATGCTAATACTGCTCTATATCCTTCTACTGCTCTGTTATATAAAAAATTTAAATTAGTAAAATTTCCAAATACTATAGCAAGGCTTGCAATATCATCCTCTATATATTTTATATATGATTCATAGTATCTATCAGCCTTAGCTTTAGTTTCTATCATAGTTAATGATTCTATTTTTGATTCTCTTGCTAATCTAGATAATTCTAATGAACCCAACTGATCAATTTCAAATTTAATAGTATTTATTAATACTTCGGTAGATGAAGAAAATGAAAATGGAGTAACAATTCGTACACCCCCATCATTAGTACCAATGGCTCTACGACTAGGAAATGAAAACTGATTTCCAGCATCATTATCTAATATAATTGTAAATCCTTTATAAACTATAGGATTGTTTGAATTAGGACTTAATCTACTTTCTAAGGTTTCATTAACATCAGTGTTCCCACCCCCATTACCCCCATTAGGATTACCACCACCATCATCATTATTTCCAGGATTATTACTTCCACCTGTAGTATCAGGAGATGATAAGTCTATACCTAAACTTTGAAAAAATTCTTCTTTTTCTAAATCTGTCATCCCTTCGGTTTCAGCTTCTAAACACCCTGCAAGTAACCCATCTAATGTTGATAACTTTGTATTAACCGTTGATAATGTACCTGTTATAATTTGTAGGGATGGAGAAATTTGTGAAGTTACACCACCAAACTCTTTAAGTAAAACACCTAAAGTATCTAAAGTGTCAGAAAACCCATTAATAACATTAAGTGGGATACCTATACCTGGGGGTACTGATGATGGGATTGGTAATGCTTTAAGTATACCTACTCCAATTTTTACACCTGTTACTATACCATCTATAGTACTACCTGTACTACTTAAAGATGTTAATGATGTTTCAATTTGAGTTGTAGCTTGTGATAATTGGTTTTTTTGTTGAAGGATTTTATCTAACTCTGCTTTAGGGGGACACGTACCCTCAAACTTAGCTATAATAGGATCTATTGCTAGTTCAAATTTTACAGCTGATTTAACTGCGTTTTTTACTAAAAGTGCTACTATACCTCCAAAACCAGCCATTATATTGTTTTATTTTGTTTAGAAAGTAAACTGTTTAATTGTCCTTTATAACTACTTAGTAATGTTTGAGATTTAACAGCTTGAGCATTTAGGGGGGCAAAAGGTGCACCTGGTGGTAGGGATATTAGAGCACTTAGTTGGGTATTTACTGCAATCATTTCATCTAACATTTTACCCATAAGATCTATTGTTTTATTCCCTAACATTAAAGCTTCAGTAGCATCTTTATTACCTAATAATATAGAACTCGCGTCTACTATGTGTTCTTCAGTGTCTATATTCACGCTGTCTACAGCATTCATGTTAATCGATGTAGCTGAAGAAAGCATGATATGATCCGTTTTACTATTAAGTAAAATACGATCTGAATTTGCTATAACTTGTGTACCTGTATATTGGTCAGGTGTTTCTGGTGGAGTAGCATATGAATTATAATTAGAACTTGCTACTTCTATTGGTATTTGTTGTGTAGAAGTCATCCAAATTGATGATAAGTCTTTATTTATATCTTCTACTACTGGAACCCAACCATCTGGGTTGTTATCTGGGTCTTCACCATTGCGTAAAATAGTAATTGGATCACCATTTGCCCCAATTTCAGACCAATCATTCGTTGAACCTGATACTGTTGAACCAAATCTAATACTATTACCCCATCTACCTTCATGTATTATATCACCTTCAAAAGGTAATAATGGGTTTATGTTTGATCTTTCTACAAATGTAGAACCTAAATTTATTTCAGTACTACCATCTTCAATTCTTCTAACATTACCGGCTGATGTTTGGGTATAATCTGCTTTTTGATTTTCTTCTAATGTTAACCCATTAGGTAAAGCATTATGATGTTGGCTATTCCAAACATTTACAGTATTTAAATAATAATTATTTCCACTACTTCCCCCTAACTGACTATCTGGGTCTGGTAATGGGAAAATAAATACTATTTCATTTATAAGAGGTAACTGTTTAATATTAGATTGTGCGGGTTTTGCTTTATTTTCTGATGTTTGATTCCCAAAAACTGGGGCATCGACTGAAATATAAAATATGGTACCTAAACCATTCCAACCTCCAACTTCATCAAATTTAGGGTGGGTATCATTTAAAACTATGTCTACAACCCTAACAGGAATTAAAGTAGTACCACCACCACCTCCACCACCACCCATTCCGGGGTTTAGGATATCATCCCCTAAAGCTGAAAGGCCATATCTATCTTGCATTATTTTTTATTTTTGTCAGCTATTTTATTTATTTCGGATAAGAGTTGATCTTTTTCATCTTGAGAGATTCCGAAAGAATCATCACCACTAGCTTCGGCTTGTAAAGCACGTTGAACTATTGTAGTCATTCTAATAAGTAAATCATCATTTTTAACCCCAATATCCATATACTCTTTAATAAGAGGGACTATTAAGGTTGCATCTCCTATATCGGAGATAAGTGGTTTCAATTCAGAAATTAAGGCACCAATTTGGCCTTCTTTTTTCTTTTGATTATTATAAATTTCTTCTAAAAGATCCGAAAATTTTTTCTTACCAAATACTACTTTATCTAATTGTGACATAATACATACGTTTCAGTTTATTATAAATATTAAAACTAAAAATTTGTATATCCATTCTCTAAATAAAATATATAATTTCCTCTAAAAATGCCATATAGTTTATCTGCAATTTTGGTAATTTTGGGAGTTTTCACGTTTACTTGTTCTCTAATGAAGATATAAAGTGCTTTTTTATTAAATATTTCTATACTTGCCCTTTTACGAAATAATTCTAGTATGGCGTCTGCTATTTTAGCGTCCATTTCTTTAGGGAATATTTCAAATATATTTTCGGTAACATACTCTACATATTCTTCAATAAAATCTGATAGTGGATCTTTAACATCATCTGATGATGGGGTGTAAGAATGTTTTGGGTCTTCTAATAAACTCTCGTATGGTGACTTTTCAACCCTTTTTTTATAATTCTTCTGATTTGATAAAATTAAATAACGTTTTACAATAGTTCCAAAATAGGAATATGCTTTAGCCCCCCTGGATGGGTCAAATAAATGAATTTTAGATAATAAGAAAGTAATTACTTCATGTTGTAGATGTTCAATATCATCTACTTCAGTATAATAAAACTTAAAAGTATGAATTATATTCTCTGTAAGTTTAAAGAAAGGATAATGTATTTCCCTTTCATAGATTTTTGAACGTACTTCAGAATCTTCTTCATCATTGTATCTTACAATAGCATCCTCAGTCTCTTGGGTAAAGTAGTTTTTTGACTTAGGTTTTCTTTTTTTCTTTCTTATAACTGAATCCATTATACATCTTTAATTCTAAACTCATTTAAAATCATTTGAAGTTTTTGAATTTCTTTAAAGAACCATCCAATTTCATCATCAGATGAAAATAGTCCTTTTTCATCAATTACTTTCAAACGCTTATCTGATTCTTCAATGGCAGTTGTTAATTTATTTAGATATCTCATATATTCTACTAAAATATCTTCTTGTTTTTCATTCTTACGCATTAAGTTAAAAGTCGTAAACCCGAGGAGTACGAC
>Ga0209533_1002396_pt1 | contig 17004 bp, 7 predicted proteins | sample COG_04_FD_184748 | JGI IMG/M metagenome (GOLD analysis project Ga0209533, IMG submission 184748) | Pelagic Microbial community sample from North Sea - COGITO 998_met_04 (SPAdes) (version 2) | ecosystem: Environmental > Aquatic > Marine > Neritic zone/Coastal water | place: Helgoland, sampling...
CCACAAAGCGCGATGGAGCCCAAGGTCCGTGCTATCTACGAAGAGCACAAGGGTCGCTACGGATACAGAAGAATTACGGCGGCGCTGTGCAATTTAATGGAGGAACCGGTCAACCACAAGTGCGTGCAACGGCTGATGCAGAAGATGGGGCTGCGCGCGGTGATCCGGGCGAAGAAGCGGGCCCGGTATGTCTCCGGTATGAGCGATGTGCAAGTGCCGAACGTATTGAAACGCGACTTTTGTGTAACCGCGCCTAACCAGAAATGGGCGACAGACGTCACCGAGTTTTCGTATGCCATTCAACCCGCCAGAACAAAGACCTCAAACCTGCTCAGCAGGCCTTGAGGCAGCCTCAGGCCCCGCACCACGCGGGGCTTTTTGCTTTGGGCTCCTGACTGCGACCTGCGGCAGCGGTCTGGTAAAGGCGTCTCAAACCCCGTTTGTCTCAAAACCTCATGACTTTTTCGGACTTAGTTCCGAGCAGTGAATTTGCGGATTTCAGCAAAACAGGCTCTGAACAAACCTGAACAAAATTTCGTTGTTCAGATCGTTTTGGCTGCTCTCCGGCGTTGGATTTACAGCGATTGCAGAGGGCTCCGAGGATTTGTGTACAGGTTGTTGTCAAACCGCGTTCCGTAAGACTGCCCTTAGCTTTTCCTTCATTTGATCGCCAGCATCGCGCTGGAAACATTTTTTCACCAGAATCACCCTGAATCAAGCTAAACCCAACTTAATCAGGTCTAACCCCCATTGAATTTTGGGACGCATGTGAGATGATCACAACATTGCCCAAATTTCGACCTTTTGATGGAAATTCTCGACATGTCATTTCGTTGGTTATCGGTAGAAGAAATTGCCGAATATCTTGGCGTGAGTAAGGACACCGTTTACGCATGGATTGGTAAACGCAATATGCCTGCACACCGGATAGGTCGGTTTTGGAAATTCAAAACAGACGAGATTGATGGTTGGGTGCGCTCGGGTGGGGCTGCAGAGATTGAAAGTCAAGGCAAGACATGAAAGGCTTGCTAGTAACTGGTTTTGGTCGCGTCATACAAAGGTCAAAATAAAATGAGGAGGATTGAAGTGAAAAAAATAGCATGCGTGGACCTATTTTGTGGCGCGGGAGGTTTGACCCACGGATTCGTATTGGAAGGGCTACCAGTTACCGCAGGTATCGATTTGGATCCAGCGTGTCGATTCCCGTATGAAGCCAACAATCAAGCGCGATTTTTGGAACGCGATATAAGCAAAGTCACTGCAACTGAGTTGAAGGACTTGTTCGGTGACGCAGACTTGACAATCCTCGCGGGGTGCGCGCCTTGCCAGCCTTTTTCAACATACGCACAGCGTTATGAGCTTGATGGCAAGGATGGCAAGTGGGGGCTTCTGTATGAGTTTGCGCGTCTAGCAAAAGGTGCTAACCCAGATGTGATCACCATGGAAAATGTTCCTACGGTGGCTAAGCATGAGGTTTTCCATGACTTTGTGGACACTCTGAAGCGGCTGGGTTACAAAGTTTGGTTTGATGTTGTGGATAGCTCCCAATACGGTGTTCCACAAACGAGGCGTCGCATGGTACTGCTGGCTTCTAAACACGGCGAAATCAAAATGATTGAGCCATCACTCGGAAAGCCAAAAACAGTGAGGCAGGCCATTGGCAGTCTGCGCGCACTTAGCGCAGGAGAAGCTGCCCCAAGAGACAGGTTGCACGCATCTTCGTCTCTTTCTGAAAAAAATCTCAAGCGCATCAAAGTTTCAAAGCCAGGTGGAACTTGGCGCGACTGGCCTACACATCTAGTTGCAGACTGCCATCAAGCTGAAAGTGGACGGAGTTATCCAGGCGTTTATGGACGCATGGAATGGGATAAACCTGCGCCGACCATGACGACCCAATGCTATGGATTTGGTAATGGGCGGTTTGGTCATCCAGTTCAAGACCGGGCAATTTCGTTGCGAGAGGCAGCAATTTTGCAAAGCTTTCCTAAGGATTACGCCTTCTTGCCGAAGGATGCCGTAGTTAGCTTCACGGCATTAGGGCGGCTTATTGGAAATGCAGTGCCAGTCGAACTTGGTCGAGCAATTGCAAAGAGTATCAATTCGCACTTGGCAAGCATCACTTGATTGCGATGGGCAACATCTTCATAACTCAACTGAGCTGGGACGATGTCCAGGCGAAAAATCAATAGAGCCGCTATGGAAACCGTGATCAAAAAAAATGCTCAGACATACCGTGCTCGTCCTGAGTCTGGTCAATTGGTTGAGGTTCGTCGCCGTCAATGGGTGGTAGCAGATGTCAACTCTTCAAAGCTTGAATCAAGCTCAGAATCTCAGAACTGCGTGACCTTGTCATCGATTGATGAGGATGGTCTCGGGGAGCAACTTGAGGTCATTTGGGAGATTGAGCCAGGCGCGCAGGTCATTGAACGCGCGGGCTTGCCATCCGTCACTGGGCAGGATGACTCAGCCACACTTGATGCATTTTTAGACGCTGTTCGATGGGGCGCGGCTACCAACGCAGATCGTGGATTTCTTCAAGCACCATTTCGAAGTGGTGTGAGTATTGAAGATTTTCAGCTAGATCCTCTTGTACGCGCCATCGACATGGCGCGCGTTAACTTGTTAATCGCTGATGACGTGGGTCTTGGGAAAACTATTGAAGCGGGCTTGGTGATTCAGGAAATGCTGTTGCGCCATCGTGCCCGCACTGTATTGATTATTTGCCCTGCCTCACTGCAGGAAAAATGGCGTCTGGAGATGCTCGAAAAATTCGGGCTTGATTTTCGACTGGTCGATACCGATTACATCAAGGAACTTCGGCGCGAGAGAGGCATTCACGCCAATCCATGGACATCTCATCCTCGACTTATTGCCTCAATGGACTGGGTTAAAAGCGGTGAAGGCCTGCGTGCCATGCGCGACGTGCTTCCACAAATCCCCGGTCTTCATCGAAAGTTTGACCTTTTAGTGGTTGATGAGGCGCACAACATTGCCCCGGCAGCCGGGGCGCACTACGCGGTTGAAAGTCAGCGCACAAAGTTCATTCGCCTGATTGGTCCTCATTTTCAGCATCGTCTTTTCCTGACTGCAACTCCACATAACGGTTACACAGAGTCATTCACATCATTATTGGAGCTACTGGACGATCAACGTTTTGCAAGAAATATTCTTCCGGACGAGAAGCAGTTGAGTCAAGTAATGATTCGCCGCCTCAAAAGCGATCTGGTGGACGCTGACGGCAAGCCTTTATACGCACAACGCAAGTTGCAGGCGCTCAATATTCGGTACACCAAAGATGAGCGTGAGATCCACCAAAAGCTCAACGATTACTGCGCCAGCAGGGAAAAGGATGGAGCACGTAGCGGTGGTTCTTTTGGGATCTCGTTTGTCAATCAGCTTCTCAAAAAACGTCTATTTTCATCACCTGCTGCATTTGCTTCAACACTTGAAAAACATATTGCTACGATGTCTTCAGGCGGTCGACCTGTTCGCAAGGACGCAATGTCCGAGCGCATTCTGCGTAAAGCAATACTGCGTGTTGAGGAGGATTACGCCAACGACCAAGACGTGGAGATTGCGCAGTCTGAGGCGGTAGAAGAGGCTTCTCGCTATGCGCAGCCCCTATCGCCCGAGCAGCAGGAGATGTTGAGTGAGTTGCGGCAGTGGGCACAAAATGCAAAAAATCAGGTGGACTCCAAGGCCAAGGCAACGCTTGACTGGTTGGCGCTTCACCTTAAACCAGGTGGCCTATGGAACGACCGCAGAGTAATTCTGTTCACCGAGTATCGAACTACCCACCAGTGGATGCAGCAAATACTTGCTACCCACGGTTTTGGAGGCGATCGGCTCGGACTTCTTCATGGCGGACTTTCCCAAGAAGACAGGGAACCCATTAAAGCCGCATTTCAAACTTCTCCCAAGGATTCTCCGGTCCGCATCCTGTTGGCGACGGATGCTGCTTCCGAGGGCATTGACTTGCAGAACTACTGTAACTTCCTGATCCACTTGGAGATTCCCTACAACCCCAATGTGATGGAGCAGCGCAACGGACGAATCGACCGACACGGCCAACGAGAAAAAGAAGTTCTTATTTGGCACCCAGTTGATGGCGGTGATGCTGGCGATTCGTCAGTTGGTGGTCACGGCGAGGATATCCTTCGAGCACTGCGCAAGCTTGAATCCATGCGAGCAGATATGGGCAGCGTAAATCCAGTCATTGCGCCACAAATGTCTGGGTTAATAGAAGGATCCCTGAAAGACCTCGATACGCGTCTTGCTGAGGCCAAAATGGCTAAAGCTAGGCAGTTCGTTCGAGCAGATCGGGAGCTGAAAGGTCGCGTAGCAAAACTTCACGAGCGACTTCTTGCCACCCAGGAAGACTTTCACTTAACGCCCGAACACATCCTGACGGCCGTTAAGACAGGGCTTGCTCTGGCAGGACGACCGCCACTTGAAATTGCAACTCTGGCTGATGCGCCTGCCGGGGCCATCTTCAGAATGCCCTCACTTTCAGGATCATGGGCGCGTTGCCTGGAAGGTCTAAGACACCCGCACACCAAACTCCCACGACCTATTACCTTTGACCACGCAGTTGCCAAGGGACGTGATGACGTCGTCTTGGTTCACCTGAATCATCGGCTGGTTCAAATGTGTCTGCGTTTATTACGAGCCGAAGTCTGGGCGCAAGATGATGTAAAAAAACTGCATCGTGTCACTGTGCGGACTTTGCCGGATGTGGAAATTGAAGGCCCAGCAGTTGTGGTCGTTTCCCGGCTATTGATTACAGGTGGCAATCACCACCGGCTACATGAGGAGTTGACGGTTTCAGGCGGTTACCTGCGCGACCAAGCATTCCGACGTGAGGAGAGCGTGACCAGAGTGCAGCAATGGCTTGACGATGCGAAACCAGTCAAAGCAAACGATGCGCTGTTTGATTCTTTGAGGCTTCGTTTTGATCGTGCGAATGCAGGTGTACTTCAGTCGGTTGACGCCAGATCAAAAGACCGTCTTAAGTTTTTGACCAATACGCTTCAAATACGCAAGCAGCAAGAAATCCAGGATATTGGCTCTGTTCTTGATGAGCTTGAAAAAGCGATTCAAGGGGAAATCAACAAGGATCACCTTCCAGAACAGTTTCCCCTCTTTTCAGAAGATGAGCGAACTCAACTTAGGCGAGACACTGCGGCACTTGAGGCTCGTATTAAAAGAATTCCAACTGAACGTCTGCAGGAAACGGAAGCTATTGAAACTCGTTACGCAAAGCTGGATGACCGAACATTCCCGGTTGCAGTCATCTTTGTTGTTCCTGAATCAATCGCGCGTGGAGTGACCGCATGAGCTTTTATGATCTGCATCACGATTGGCTATCACTCATTGAGATCTCCGGCCCTTTCCTTGCCGTTCCCGTTCTGAAGGAAGCCTTTCCACAAGGGCTGGAAGAGCTTGATGCCACCAAGCGCAAACGTCTGCGCCAAGCCTACGAGGAATGGCGAGAAGCGCTGGAACTGGAAGACGCGCAATTTGCCGAGTTGCACGTGGCTTGGATCGAAGAGGTGCTGTCGCGTGGCCTAGAGCTTAATGAAGACGGCAAAGGCGACGTTCTAAAGCGCGCCGACTGGTGCGCCGCCAACCTCCAAGCCAGCTTGCCCGAACATGGAGTGACGCTTTCGCCCGATCTTGCGGTAATCGACGAGCAACGCGCCAGCAAGCCACTGCTGCTGATCCAGACCTATGCGCAAGATATCGACCTCGACGCAACCCTGAAGCAAGACGGCTGGGCCGCCACACCCGCCGATCGCATGGTTCAGTTGTGCCGTTCGCTGGGTTGTCGGCTCGGACTGGTAACCAACGGCGAGCGATGGATGCTGGTGGATGCCCCGGTGGGTGCCGTCACTACATTTGCCAGTTGGTATGCCCGCATCTGGAGCCAGGAGCCGATTACCCTGCAAGCTTTCGTGCACCTACTCGGCATTCGTCGTTTTTTCGTCGATGAATCCGAACAACTGCCAGCACTTTTTGATCGGTCCTTGAAATACCAGGATGAGGTTACCGAGGCACTTGGTGAGCAAGTACGTCGCGCCGTTGAAGTGTTGATTCAAACACTCGACAAAGCCGACCAGGACCGTAATCGAGAGCTCCTGCACGACGTCAAAGAACCCGAGCTGTATGAGGCCGCGCTGACGGTGATGATGCGCTTGGTGTTCCTGCTCTCCGCCGAGGAGCGCGGCCTGCTGTTGATGGGCGACGAGCGTTACGAAGCCAATTACGCGCTCTCCACCTTGCGCATGCAGTTGCGCAAGGAGTCCGAAGAAATTTTGGAGCGCCGCTGGGATGCATGGTCACGGCTGCTGGCAATCTTCCGCGCCGTATTTGGCGGCATTGAGCACGAAAACCTCCGCCTGCCCGCCTTGGGCGGCTCGCTGTTTGATCCGGACCGTTTCCCCTTCCTCGAAGGTCGGGCCAAAGGTTCCAATTGGCGTAGCGATACAGCTAAGCCACTGCCAATCGATAACCGCACCGTACTTCTGTTGCTGGATGCCATTCAGCAATTCCAAGGGCGCACGCTGTCCTACCGTGCGCTAGATGTTGAGCAGATTGGCTACGTGTACGAGGGCCTACTCGAACGCACCGTCAAACGCACCGATGAAGTCACCCTGGAACTGGATGCCACCAAAAGCGCTAAGGCGCCTTGGGTCAAACTGGCCGAACTGGACTCAGCGCGTATGGACGGTGCACTGCGATTGGCCGAGTTACTGCAAGAGCGCACTGGTAGTTCTGCCAGTCGGATTCGCAATGATCTGGCTAAACCCGTCGACGATAGCTTGGCGGACCGTCTGTTGACGGTTTGCCAAGGCGACGCCAAGCTCCGCGATCGCGTGAAACCATTCACACATCTTCTGCGAACAGATCCATGGGGTTATCCAATGGTGTATCCCGCCGGGGCATTTATCGTCACCACGGGTTCCAACCGGCGCGAAACCGGTACCCACTACACCCCAAAATCGCTGACCGAAGCGATCGTCGCGGAAACGCTCACTCCAGTGGCCTATGTTGGCCCTGCAGAAGGAACGTCACGCGAGCATTGGACACTGAAATCTCCCGCTGAACTGCTGGAGCTAAAAATCTGCGACCCCGCTATGGGCTCGGGTGCATTCCTAGTGCAGGTCTGTCGCTGGTTGTCTGATCGCCTAGTCGAGTCATGGGAACAGGTAGAAACTTTAGGCAAAATTGTGAGTATAGATGGTGAGGTTTTGGGTGCAGAAATGGCAAAGGAGCCTCTGCCTCGCGATAGCGAAGTACGAACAGTAACAGCACGTCGACTAATTGCAGAGAGATGCCTGTATGGCGTCGATTTGAATCCACTGGCAGTCGAACTTGCCAAACTTTCGATCTGGCTGGTGACGCTGGCCAAGGGGCGCCCGTTTGGCTTCCTCGACCACAGCCTACGTTGTGGCGACAGCTTACTAGGCATTCACCGATTGGATCAACTCACAGAGCTCTCAATGTCCCCCAGCGGCAAAGGGCAACAACGTCTATTTGGGCAAAACATCAAGCGAGCAGTGCACGAGGCCATCAATTTGCGCCAACAGCTGCGAGCAATGCCTATTCGTGACATTCACGATGTCAAGGCGATGGCTCTGTTGGATAGCGATGCGAGGCAGGCGCTGGAGGTGCCTGAGCTAATCGCCGATGCTTTTATCGGTGAAGTATTTGCATCTGAGGGCAATGACAATGCCTTGGGAAACGCAATTGTTTCTCTTGCAATCCAGGCGGGCCGAGCCGCTGATGGTGATGTGGATGCAGCTCATTCGGTCCATGCACGTGCGGTGACCTCGCTTGCTACAGATTCACCAACAAAAAAATTTGGACGTAAACCTTTCCATTGGCCACTTGAATTTCCGGAAGTTTTCCCCTTAGGTTTTGATGCCGTCATAGGAAACCCCCCTTTCGTTAAAGCTACATCTATTGGAGAGGTGCTGGGGTCTGCATACAGGACATATCTTGGGACTACGGTAGGTCGTGGAAAAAAAGCTAGCTATGCCGATTTATGTTCTTTCTTTTTGTTGCGCGTACATTCACTTATCAATCAATATGGCAATACAGGACTGGTTGCAACAAATACCATTTCACAAGGCGATACGCGTGAAATGGGGCTTGATCAACTGTTCTCCGACGGGTTTAGACCATATTGGGTAATGACGGATGTACCATGGAGTGGAGCTGCAAATGTGGTTGTGTCCTTGTTAGCCACAAGGCGTGAAGATCAATGGATCGGACTACGCAGTTTGAACGCTGTAAAAGTTGATCACATTACTCAATTTCTCACAGAGGGTTCTGGGGAGGTTTTTCAACCCATGCGGCTTGCAAGAAACAAGGATATTGCATTCAAAGGCTCTACGACTGGATGCAAAGGATTTGTAATTAGTGATGTGGAAGCGAAAAATCTTATTGCAATCGATAAAATTTATTCTGATGTTGTTCAGCCATTTATTGGAGGGCAAGATTTCAATAGTAGCCCCAAAATGACAACAGACCGTTGGGTGATAAATTTTCGGGACTGGAGCTATGAAAAAGCGGCTCATTACCCTGCCTGCCTTGAACTTTTAGAGGAAAGAGTAAAGCCATACTTTGAAGCGAGAACGGGTCAAATTCATGAGAAAGACTACTGGAAATTTTCAGATAAGCGTCTTGAAAGCTATGAATCAATAGAGCGTTTCGAGCGGGTCCTTTTTCATGCATTTACTAGCAAGCATTTAGCATTTGGTTTTGTCCGGGCTGACATTGTCTACTCTGCTCCGCATGTGGTCGTGGCACTGCAGGGGTATGAGAGTTTTGCAATTTTGCAATCGTCACTGCATCTTCTTTGGGTTGTGGAAATTTGTTCAACGATGGGTACAGGGATCCGGTATGCTCCCTCCGATTTATTGGAAACGTTTCCCTTTCCACCCGAAACGCTTTCAGATGGTTCAAAGAGTACGATACCTATTTCCGGCAAGGAATATTATGAAGAACGCTCAATATTTATGGAGCTCCACCAAATTGGGCTAACAGACTTTTACAACATGTTTCATGATCCAGACGAGCATGATTCAGATATTTTCCGAATTCGTAATATTCACGCCTCTATTGATAAGCAATTGTGCAGGCAATATTCTATTGATTGTTTAATTGAGCATGAATTTATTGAAACGAAAATTGGTATACGTTATACACTCTCAAACCATTGCAAATCAATAATCCTAACCAGATTAAAAGAGCTTAACGGTCAATACTTCCAAGATGAGTCCTCTCAAGGTCTTCATAGTGGTCTTTTAAAAGCAAAGCTTTTAAAGAAAAATTTGCGTAAGCTTAGTGTTACCCAAGACAGTTTTGATTTTGGGAATATGAGCCTTTTGATTGAACGGACACCATCGTCAGTAATTTCGACCGCAGTCATTAAATATTTAAAGTCCCATTCTGGCTGGCACGCTAAGGTCGACATCATCAAAGCCACAGAAATTACAGATGGCCAGTGGAATACAGCAATTGCCGATCTAGTTGATAGCGGCAAAGTTGAGCGCCATGGCGAGAGACGCGGAGCTAGATATCGGGCTGTTAACGACGATAGCGCAGCATTATGAGAAGAAACCTTCTGAAACTCTTATCTGCCGGAGGGCACTGATATGGCGAAAGAAAAAAATACACTTCCTAATGCTGCCAACGCTTGGATTGCAATTGACCATGGACTTTCTGCGGATCGCACGCTGGCAACCTACACGTTGCGGCTTAATGGCGAAAGTTCTTTATATCGAGCCATAGCCGATGACGATTGGGTGTTGATTCTGGATGCCACGGGCCACATCACGCGAGTCGGGCGGGTACTGCGAGTTCGTTCTGATCTGGAAACCACTACGATCTACTTCGACCGCATACTGTTGGTTGATTCGGCGGTTTCGATTGGTCTTACATCACTCACCCCGCCAACCTCTGGCAGCGTTGGCCGCATTCAATGGACGGATTTTCTTGAGTCACTCCCCAAGGCATTGCACAAGACCATCGCTGACGTGCCGACAATTGAGGATCAGGCCTATATCCGCGAACTGCTGCAACTGGCCGTGATGGACGACCTGCTGGGTCCGGCTGGCGGCCCTCATGAGCGCATCGTTGACATGGGCGTGCGTGACCGATACCTGGTTGGCAAACTAGCTCCTCGTGAGGCTGCACAAGGGGGCATTGAAGGGTTGGACGGGCCGCTTGCCAATGACGATGCCGAAGAGCCCACGGATGCCAAGGCTCCTGGACGTCATGAGCCAGGTGCAGAGTTCGGAACGGTCACCGGGCGAGTGGAACCGGAGTCAGATTCGGCTGACGAGATTGATGCCGCCAGTAACCAGTCTCTGGTGCCCAGCAGCCTTGGGATGACTTTCTGCGTGGATGGTGATGCTCATCGCATTGAGATTGAGGCTTGCTGGGGACGGTACGAGCGTTTGCCCAACGATGAACATGAAGTCTCTAAGCCAAATGGACAAAAGGTAAAGATTTGGCAGCGCATTCCATGTGGCGGCAAGATCGTTTTGCCGCTGACTGAGGGTGTCATTCCACATCAAGCTCCGGATAAAGAATTCCCAGAGGTCCGGGTCCAAGGATCAATTCGTGCCAAAAATGCCAATGGAGACCGGCTGGTCACGCTGTTCTTGGTGAATGCACAGGAAGAACCGGAAACCAACAGGGACTCAGGGTGGGTTTTTCAGCCTGAATTGATCGTTCGTGCCGACCAACAGGCATCAAAAACTGCCATATTCCGGCGCAGACCGGTTCTGGCTGCTGATGGAATGGACCCAGAGCGCGAAGCTTTGGAAATGATCTACCGAAACCGGGTTGAATTCGCTGTGGGTCACGGCGTTGCCATCCATGCCAAAACAGCAGATGACGTCACGCTAGCCACCGAAGTCCGAACCACTGTGATGCCGCAGTACGAAGTGCAGGTCACGGAAACGCCTGGGCTTGATCCAACCGACCGTCCAGCTATGCGGGAAATGGTCAGTAGTGGCTTGCTTGATATGCAACGGCTTGCCACTTTGGAAATTGATCCGTTAGTCGACGCATTAAGCATGCTGACCAAAGACTATGCGGCCTGGATTGATGAGCAGCGTGCCCGAGTAGGGACTGAAATCACCGGCTATGACGCTCAGTCTCAACAAGCGATGGACAGGTGCCAGGTAATTCACGCTCGCCTGCAGCAGGGTATCAACACGCTTAAAAGCAACGAAAAAGCGCTGGCTGCATTTCGGTTCGCCAATACAGCGATGGCAACGCAACGTGTGCGCAGCCAATACGCGCTGGCCATGCGGCGTGGTGAGGACGTCACGATTGATAAGTTCGATCTTTTAAAGAATAGAAGCTGGCGTCCGTTTCAGCTGGCGTTCGTGCTGCTTTCCATCCCTTCATTGGCAGATCCAAGTCATCCGGATCGAGTTGAACCCGTTGAGGCTTTTGCGGATTTACTGTGGTTCCCCACTGGAGGTGGCAAGACTGAAGCTTATTTGGGTGTAGCCGCATTCACCATGGCAATTCGACGCATGCAAGGGAATCTTGGGGGCTATGACTGCTCTCGTGGCTTGGCTGTGATCATGCGATACACCTTGCGGCTGCTCACGCTGCAGCAGTTTCAACGAGCGACTGCGTTGATCTGCGCGATGGAAGTGCTGAGGCGTGAGGCGTTGGACAAGGGCGATAAGTCCCTCGGTGTTGAGCCTTTCACCATTGGTCTGTGGGTTGGCAACAAGGTGACTCCAGGCACAACTGAGGATAGCCATCGAGCTATCGAGGATGCACGTAACCCCGGCAAATACAACGCAGGATCCACATCACCAGCGCAATTAACCAGTTGTCCATGGTGCGGTTCAGAGATTGTTCCAGGCAAAGACGTTGAAGTGAATAAGGGTGCTGGGCGAACCTTTATCTACTGTGGCGACAAAAAAAGTAACTGTGATTTTTCAAAAGGCAAATCAAGCAAACAGCCGCACCCTGGCATTCCCGTACTGGTCGTTGATGAGGAGATCTACCATCGACCTCCCACGATGATGATCGCCACTGTTGATAAGTTCGCGATGATGGCGTGGCGTGGTCAGGTGCGCACACTGTTTGGCCGAGTTGGGCAAGAGTGTGAGCGTCACGGGCTTCTGTGGCAGGGCTCAGACTGCAATGGCAATCACCCAGCTGGTAAAGGTCTCTTCACCAGCAAAGTTAAAAATGTCAGCCCGATTCGACCGCCAGACCTAATTATTCAGGATGAGTTTCACCTGATCAGTGGGCCACTTGGAACTATGGTGGGTCTTTACGAGACTGCAGTTGATGAACTTTGCGGTTGGACGCTCGGCGATAAGACTGTCAAGCCAAAAATCATCGCATCCACGGCGACAGTACGTAAGGCGAAGGAACAAGTCAACAATGTCTTCATGCGTCAGGTGTCGGTTTTCCCGCCGCATGGCCTCGACGTCGAAGATAACTTTTTCTCGGTTCAACGCCCCATAGAAGATAAGCCGGGTCGACGTTACCTTGGCGTCTGTTCACCGGGTAGTTCCCGCCCCGCGATGCTTATTCGCGTTTACACGGCCTTCTTGACTGCATCACAAGAGCTGTTTGATCAATTTGGTGAACCAGCTGATCCTTACATGACCATGGTCGGTTATTTCAACTCCCTGCGTGAATTGGGCGGCATGAAGCGATTGGCAGAGGACGATGTTCAAACCCGCTCTTACCGTGTGCAGATGAGTATGGTTGAGCGTCCTGCGCTTGCGCAACGCAGCATAAGCAACATTCGTGAGCTGACTTCGCGGGTTTCGAGTCAAGACATTCCAAAATATCTTGACCAGCTGGAGGTTAAGTTCAAATCTGCATTTGATCCTTCGACTGGTAAGTACGTCACGAAATGGCAAGACGGCGATATCCGAGCGATTGATGTGGTCCTTGCCACAAACATGCTTTCTGTTGGCGTTGACGTTAATCGGCTGGGTCTGATGGCGGTCAATGGTCAACCAAAGGGAACAGCCGAATACATTCAGGCAACCAGCCGAGTTGGGCGCTCATTCCCAGGCTTAGTCTGTACGGTGTTGACTTGGGCCAGGCCTCGAGATCTTTCGCACTACGAGACTTTCGAGCATTACCACGCCACGTTTTATAAGCACGTTGAAGCACAGTCCGTTACTCCGTTCTCCCCCCGAGCTATGGACCGTGCTCTGACTGGAGCACTGCTGAGCTTGATGCGGCTTGACAACGACATTTTCAGTCCCAATGAAGGGGCCGATCAACTTGACCAGTCTGACAAAGCAGAAATCACCGATGCGATAGACGTCTTAGTGAAGCGAGCGTGGGGTGTGAGTGATCTTTCGAGTACCAAGAGCCTGGCTGAGCAAGAGCTCAAAGAGCGTGCTGATGAGTGGGCCAAAGAAGTCAGTAAAGGTGGTCGAAAGCTGGCCTATGAAAAACGCGGCCCAGACAAAGACAAAACGGTTGCATTGATCAAATCTCCTGGGTTGCAGGCTTGGGATAACTGGACGGTCCCAATGTCGATGCGGGAAGTTGAGCCTGGCGTTCGGCTGATCATGAATACCAGCCACATTACGGACGATCACGACTGGAAACCGCGTCCCGCAGCAAAGAATGAGGATTGAACATGATCATGAATAGCAAAACGCCGGTCGGAGAAGTGCGACCCAGCCAGTTGCTCTGGACCTATGGACCAGGCGCACTCATTGATCTGCCGAGCCTATCAGTGGTCACACTTGGCATTGATCGCTGGGAAAAAGACCGTTGCCAACCGATTCAGGAGGCGCGCCTGTTGGCGGCCGTTCGAAAGGTGCTGGGTTCGCAAGTAGACAGCTTACGCATGCCCCCATTCCAAAAGACCGAATTGCTTGACGTTTGGTCTGCAGAAGCGAACATTGGCGTGCCGGTGAGACCGTTTCCGCGTTGGATGCGTTGCGTGAAATGTGGTCTGCTTTCACCATTTGACGCCAGTCTTTTTGAAATCAAGGAAAACCGCTTTCGGCCGGAGAGAACGCGCTTTGTGCACAAGGGCTGCCGAGGCTCTAAGGGTGACCAACCCGGTAAAGATGCCGATGCCGTACCTGCACGTTTTTTATTGGCCTGTCGGGATGGCCATCTTGATGATTTCCCTTGGCACTACTTTGTTCATGGCGGTAACAGCTCATGTAAGGGTACGCTCCGATTTTTTGAGAGTGGTGCGTCTTTACAGACGGAAAACCTTTGGGTGAAATGTGATGCCTGTGGTGCGTCAAGAAGCATGGCGCATGCGTTTGGTAAAGCGGGCAAAGAAAATCTACCGTCTTGCCGTGGCCGTCATCCACACCTGGATCATTTCGACCATAAGTGCGATGAGGAAGCCCGAGCTGTTTTGCTTGGGGCAACTAACAGTTGGTTCCCGATCACGCTGTCGGCTTTAGCAATTCCTCAAACTCAGGACCCAATCACTCAGTTAATTCAGGATGGCTGGGAGTTCTTTGAGGATCTCACCTCAGAAGCAGATGTAGCCCCCACAGTAAAGACTTTGAAAAAGATTGGGGCACTGCCCGGCATTGATAAACACGCCACATCTGCAATCTGGTCCGCTTTAGAAGCGCACCGCAATGGTGGGGGCCAGGATGTTGTCGGCGAAGCCGATATCAAAGGCCCCGAGTGGAATGTATTGACAGAGGCTAATCCACCTACTGACTATCCCCACTTTATGAGCAAGAAGGTCGCTACGCCGACGGGTTTCAGTGGTCATATTTGTCGAGTCCTACTTCTTGAACGGCTGCGTGAAGTAAACGCGCTACTTGGCTTTACGCGCGTCGAGGCGCCCGAGGAGACAGGTGATCCCAATGAGCGGCCCCAAATGGCTAGCCTCTCGCGAAACAAGCCCGATTGGGTGCCAGCAAACCAAGTGCATGGCGAGGGTATCTTCGTTCAGTTTGACGAGGCTGCTTTGGTTAAGTGGGAAGCCTTAGAGGGCGTCAAAAAGGTTGATCGGATGCTGCGTGGGGGGCACAGGGGTTGGCGGAATTCGCGTCATCTTGACCCAAGTGATGGGTACCCGGGAATTCGGTACGCCATGCTCCACACACTCTCGCACCTCCTCATTCGGGAGTTGGCTCTTGAATGCGGCTACAACGCAGCCAGCATTCGCGAGAGGATCTATGCAGACACGTCTGATGAGCAATCGCAGGCAGGCATCCTTATTTACACAGCTGCCGCTGACTCGGATGGAACTTTGGGCGGACTTGTTGACCTCGGAAAACCAGAAAACCTTGGCCGTCTCTTGGAGCAGGCGTTAAGCCGTTCCAAGATTTGTTCTTCGGATCCACTTTGCTCGGAGCATGATCCAGAAAAAGATCGTTCGTTGCATGGCGCTGCTTGCCACGCCTGCTCACTGGTTGCAGAAACCTCCTGTGAGCGTGGCAACCGATACTTGGACCGGTCACTTCTGATTCCGACGCTTGAGCGCGGCGACGGTGCCTTCTTCAAGGGCTTCTGAAATGGACAAACTTTTGGATGCGGTAGCGGCCGTGGTCTTCTTGGTTTCTCCTGAAAAGGTTAAGGCCATTGCCGCGCGTATTCGGCGGACTGACTCCAGTAAGGCGGTTACGGTACTCGCTGGCGTCGTTGGAACTCCTGTTGCATCAGGCGTAGTTGATCAATTGATTCAAGCTTGGGGTGCCACTTCAGTAAGCGCGGACGAGCTTTCGTCGATGCTGACCGCAGCCAGCCATGTCTTTACTAAAGCATCGAATAAACAGTCCACAGAGCTCGTGTGGACCGGTCCGACAACACCCTTCGTAGCAGCTCGACGAACGGAACAGGCTCTTCTGCAAGTAATCAATGCCGCCAGTTCAGAGTTGTTCGTGACCAGCTTTGTTGCATATGACGTTTCGTCAATCGTAAAAGCACTGAATACGGCTTGCGCTCGAGGGGTGGTTATTTCCATGCTTTTGGAGTCTTCTCAAGGTCATGGCGGCAGTATCAATATTGACGTTATTGGGAAAATGCGTGATCTTATCCCTACTGCGCATCTGTATGCTTGGCGAGATAAGGACAACGACTTTTCTGATGGTCGTGTGCACGCCAAGGTGGCAGTTGCTGATGGAAATACTTGTTTCATCACAAGCGCCAATCTAACTGGCTACGCAATGGAGCGGAACATGGAGGCTGGAGTCCTCATTACCGGCGGGCAGATTCCCAGGATGTTGAAGGACCATTTGCGCTCTCTTGTCGAGACCCGTGTCGTAAATCAGGTTTAAATTCTTGAAATCAATTTCTAGTTTTCGTTACTGGCATTCCATCGAACCCTTGACAATTTTGTAGCGCAGTTTGACGCTCATGCTCTCGGCATGCTGACAGTCACGCGCACGTCCCCCATCCCAACATTCCCAATAGCCATCGTCCCCCCATGCAACTTCGCCACCTCCCTTACAAAGCTCAACCCAATCCCGCTGCCTTTGTGCCCCTTGCGGTTGGGTAGCGAGTAAAACCTGTCAAACAGCTTGTCGATGGCGTAGTCAGGAATCGGGTCGCCCGCATTGCGCACGCTAAGCGTTACTTGCCCGTCGTTGGTGTCGCTGGCCAGCGTCACCTCTGAATTAGCGTGCGCATGCTCTATGGCGTTTTTCACCAAGTTGGCGATAGCTTGGTACATCAAGAAGTGGTCGCCCACGATGGTGAGGCCGGCGGGTTGCACTTGCACTTGCAAGCGCAGGTGGTTGCTGGCAGCGTAGTCGGCATGTGACTGCACCACTTCATTAAACAGTTGGTCCACGCTAATTTGCGCACGGGTCGTTAGGGTCTCGGCGTTTTCTACTTTGGCAAGCACGAGTAGCCGCTCTATGAGGTCGTGCAGTCGGGTGGTTTGGTCGTGAATGTTGTTTAAAAAAAGCAGTTGCTTCTCAGGGGGTAGGGGCTCACGCAAGAGTTCTGCCGCACCTTGTATGCCGGCGATGGGGGCCTTGAGCTCATGGGGGAGGCTTTGAG